>VYMB01000063.1_pt1 | contig 43198 bp, 32 predicted proteins | sample 5115321 | NCBI WGS metagenome assembly VYMB01 (sample SAMN12291794, study PRJNA351875) | freshwater metagenome | isolation source: freshwater lake | place: USA: Michigan, Wintergreen Lake | collected 2011-08-02 | reverse complement strand
ACCAGAATGATCAATGACCAACCGCCAATCCCCCCGCTCCGCCAGCTATGTGACGAGCGCTGCGCAGGGGGATTAGCTGTCACCGCGTGTTACACCACCAAATGGGACGTGATCACAGTAGTTTTGAAGGAAGGCCTTGTCATTGGTTTGACCTGTCATTCCCTGACGGCTTGTCGCACCACAAACAAAACCGAACAATACCGACAGAACAGCTGTCGCGCGCCGACGTCTGTAATCAGCGGTCAGTTAGAGTTTTCTTGTAACCTGATGCAGTGCGCTTCTAACGGTGCAAAGTAACATCCATCAATTGATTTGAAAGATAGGCCTGGCCCGTGATGGCTCCTGATAAAGCCGGCCAGTGGCCTAACTTAGCCTTCAAAGGATTCTGCGCGAGGCCTTTCTCAAGGTCGACGGTTAACAGAGTCAGCTTACTTGTTCGATTGACCTTTATTGAAACTGAAGTGGAAACGCTTATCTCTTCCACCTGCTTTGCCCAGGTCAGAAGTACATCCAAAGACATTTCTGCTGGTCCGCCGTAAGTCCGTAATAATGGCATTACTTAAACTCCTGTCCTGTGATTTCTTTTAGTCTTGGGGCCAAAGCATTTACAACAGCCAATCCGCCGCCTGCCAGCTCCGCATATCGATCCATTATGTTCTGCTGATAAAGCCGCAAGTTGTCGTCGGTCTTTGCCTCAATTAATAGCGCAAGCTTGTCCAGAGTGTTCCGGTCTGTAATTGTAAGAACATGACGCGAAAACTTAGCCCGTATTGCCTGAATATCTGGTGTGACGACGGAGATCCGTATTACATTCTCAGCTTCCTTTTGCGCCAGTAAAAGATCGTCAGCCGCAACGCGCGCCATTTGTGCTGACGCGAGATTGATGCTGGCTGACGCGTTCAAATCTCTAATGTCTATAAGTACGTCGCCAAGTGGATAGATATCCGCTGAAAGAGAAAGAAGTTTTCGACGAATTTCGGTCAACCGTCGCATTCGATTGGCCTGTGAAGTGGTCAAAGCGGTTGCGATATTTTGATCCAAAAAGGCCTCTTTGCTAATTGTCGCATTCGCACCCACGATAGTGGTTGACCCCATCGCTAAAGCTCTCGAAGCCTCAGTTCCAGATATCAAAGCGGCACCATTGAACGCCAAGACCGCAAGGGATGACCCGGCCGCAACACCTTTCATCTCGCGACCGAGGTTATGACGAAACGTGGTGTACTCTTGATCGGCTAACGCAATCCAACGATAAGCAACCTCATTGCGGTATGCTAGCTGGTCTGATCCCGACATGCCTGTAAACTTCTGCAGGACAGTGCTCTCATCGTAATTTGCAGGCGGCGAAATGCTATTTGGTTCACCCTTAAAGGTCGCACACCCCGAGAGAGCTACACTGATTAGGGCAACGTATAGAGTTTTTGTTTTAAGCTTTAACAACATATTTCCAACTCCCTTCCGATCTCCCAAAATTAAGTCGGTCTGAGGATCAACGCTTAATTCGAGGAGCCAATAGCCATCCAGAATGTCCGACTAGTTCAGTTTAAGGCGCTGCAACCCTTTCCCAGAACTAATCCAGAGGCTGCCGACCGCCATAACCCGTCCCACCCGGTTGTTGTTAAAACGATATCAAGACCTAAACTAGCAAAGGTTCTGAGGTAGTCATTGGGGCCAAAGGTGAGTGCAAACAGACCGCCACGGATCAAAGGCGAGTGTCAGCCGCCGCATTCAATTCCTAAGCCTCAGTGACCGTATCCGGCGCAGCATCTTCCGAAACTAGCAATGTCGTTGTGCCCAAGTCTGGAACTGTCGCAGGCCATCGCGCGCCCAAAAGTCGGTCTTTAGAAATCTTTACTAGGTTGACGCTGTCACTTTGGTTTCCGCCCAAAACAACATAGTGGTTCTGTGTTTCACCTGCATAAAACCCGACATGCCCAGTTGAGGCAGCCTTCGACCCACGCCAAAAAACCAAAACGGCACCAATACGGGGGCTAACTGGCGCGCCGAATTTAAGCCAAGCACGCGCAAGGAGTGGAATTGAGGGCATCGATTCACGAGACAAAGTTGAACCGATGCAATGCGCAACAAACAGCCCGCACCAAGGAATATCATCGCCAGGGTAGGAGATATCTAGATCCGCGGCCCAATCCAAGATCGTGGGACTACTTCTTAGGCCAGGCACTTCTTTGGTCCCAATGAGCCTTTTTGCTTCTAGAAACCAAACCAAGCTTGGATCTTGACTTGCAGAGTATGCAACGGGAGAACTGAATAACTTTTGTCGTGTCACCGGGCCCACAATGCCGTCAACTGATAATCGGTTCTTAGCTTGAAACGCGCGAACAGCATTCTCTGTGCGTCGTCCCCAAACACCGTCAATATTGCCAGGGTCAAACCCTTTTCTTGCTAGAGCTTGCTGAACATCGAAAATACTCTGCGACATAATGAATCTCCAACTAATATTGAGCTAAAGCTATACATACCATACGTGATTGCCAAGTGTGAAAAGTACCTTATTTTCTGAAGATAGATTAATCATGGTGACGCTACCTCAGTAAGAGGTGCAAATCTGACATTGTAGTTGTCTTCCGATTTCGCGGGCGGGATGCTTCTGATAGGTTCGAGGAGGTGTCTTTTTGAACTAGCTAACTCAAATCATGGAAGCGTATTCGACATTTGCGCAGGTCGCTGGCAGCGGACAATGCGCGGATTTGGCTTCGGTTTTTTGCTGCGGGTTACCCGAAAGAGCTCATTTGCCCTCGGAGACAGATTTAGCGGATAGAGTGAGTTTACCAGTCTTTCGGCGTGCTGATGCTTTATCCCGTGCTTTTAGTGTTTGACCCAGCCCATTTAGTGGCGGTGCCAGCAATAAGCGCACCCACATTTTGAGAGGTACCCCAGGCACTCCGGTCACCTGTCTAGTTCGCTGAGCCAGACCACCATTTTACAAATCTGAGACAATGGAAAGCGCATTGACGCCTCTTGGGTGGTACCATAGGGTACCTTTGATTGACCGATATCTTTGCGTAAACAAAGCGACTACCGCTTACTGAATCCAGGACAATGAGATTAGCACTCCATGAGCCGACCTTATTTAAACCTGCTTGTTGATGAACTTCGCTCTAAGGCTGAGAAAAATCAAGATAACCTGAGCGAGCTACAGCTAATTGCGGCCGAGCTGCAGTATCGTAGCACTTGGGCAGCTGGAAAACTGCGAGAACAGGTAGAGATCGAAATCAGAGCTCTCAAACAATCCTCGGCAAAAAGTCCCCCCACAATATCAGTGCCTGAGGCCACAACCAGCAATAAATCGAGTGATTTACCTGCTCCTCAAGAGCAGAAATGGACTTATCAAGCAGTCGCTAAGCTACGCGCTAAACTGATTGATCTGTCTCGTAAGTCGCCATTGATTGCATTCAAACATGCATCTCGAAGCACCAGTCAATTGAGGTTTATCGACGAACGACCCGATCTTCTTTTTGCCAAGCTGGCTGATGGGACCATGGGCTTCGAGCCACTACCAGGCGAAGAGCAAACACCTGCAGATGAACGGACACCGCAATTCGGGATAGCGTATGAGCATGCGCGCCTCACCGATACTGAGTTTCTGATCGCCACCGAGAAGCTTGGCGAAACTGAAAATGACGCACGCGCCTGGCAGGACGCAGAGAGAAGTCTGCGCAGTCGAGTCCGGATGCATCTTGGCTTACCAAAGATCGATTATGGCAAGGCAATCGATGTTGGAGCGCTTGCTCGGGCACATGGATTTGACCCATCTTACGACCTAAAACTGAGCAATGATGGCGAGATCGCCGAGCATCACGAAGATGACTCAATCCGCGTGTTGCTGGTGAGGAAAGAACTTGACCGTCGGCTAAAGTCTATCGCAGATCGTGCCACTAGCCATTTGCGAGAAACGGGCCATCACACTCTCCACTTGGCTTTTGGCTTCGTCCAATGGTTCGAGGACGATGCATCAGATATCGCCAATCAAGCGCCTTTGTTGCTCCTACCTGTTTCGTTACAAAAAGACGAAAGTCGTGTAAAAAAGGACTATCGGTTAGGTGCATGGGAGGGTGCGTTAGAAGTTAACGTTGCATTAGTAGAAAAAGCTCGTGAACATTGGGGTTTGAGTCTCCCTGAGTTGCTTAACGAGGAAACACCGGAAGCTTATTTCATAAGAGTTAGGGCCGTTCTCGAACAAGGCCGCAGACTTACGCTACGAACATTTGCTACGCTTTCGGTTCTCCCCCCGATGATACTTTGGCGGGATCTTGACCCAGCAAGGTGGCCGGAAAATGCGTTCGTAAAGCATCGCTTGCTCTCTGGGCTAGTGGGCGCAACTGAGATCCCCGATGTAATTGGCAATGATACCTTCATCGACATCGATGATCCGGTGAACAATGCGCGCGTCCCGGCGCTAATAACTGACGCAGACGCCTCTCAGCACCGCGCGATCATGGACATGGCGGCCGGGCGCGACATGGCTATAGAAGGCCCACCGGGCACGGGTAAATCTCAAACAATTACCAACATGATTGCTACAGCGCTCGCACTTGGCAAACGAGTATTGTTTGTCGCCGAGAAACAGGCAGCACTTCGGGTAGTATCGGACAGGCTAAGGGCTTTAGGGTTCGGGCCGCTACTGCTGGAACTTCATGGCGATAAGGCTAGCCGAACGGAAGTGTATTCCAGTATCCGCGAGCGGTTCGAAGGTAAGTTTGAGCTCGCCCAACCAGCAGGTTGGTGGCATCCGCAGGCACTTGAGAATAAGCGTGCTGAATTGTGCCGTAACCGAGATTTGCTGCGTCGTTACCTGGCACTGGTTCGAACACCCCTTGGCAAGCTTGAGGCCACTGCTTACGAATTGGCTTGGCGCGAAATCTGTCTTCGTAACACCTTCGACATTGAGCAGATAAAGGCGATGGCTGCGCGTTGGTCGCCACAGAATCCATCTGAACTAAATCGACAAGCTCTGACATTAAACCGGGAAACATTAGCGCAATTTGGTAAGGCATTGCTCGGCATCCAACAGGCCAACGGCGGACTTGGAACACGCTGGGCCTTGGCAGGACAGCTGGATCCCTTCAATCAAAGCAATGCTTTGGATGCGGCGGCTGAAATGGCACATGCTGCACACAAAGTCGCACAGGCTGCTGAGCGCCTCCATGCGCTTGGCATAATATTGCCAAGTCCTGGAAATGAAGATCAAGGGTTCTTTGAACAACTTTCAACGGTGAGCCAGCTGTCATGTTCCGACGAAAAAATTGTACGGACGGCAATTCATTATCGCTCTGAGTCAATGACGATTCTCCAGAGTCAGAGCGACTGGCTGGACCAGTTGAAATGTGTGGCCAATGAGATTGAAACGCCAGAGACGGTGTCATCGGGCGCGGCCAATGAATTTCGCGAAGCGCTTCAGATCGATCAGCGCCCTGAAACACTTATAAAGGCAAAGCAAGCTTTAGAGATAAATCAAAAAATACTGCTGACTATTACCGACGCATCTCGAGACATTGAGCGACTAAGCGCCCGATTATCCTCGGGGGTGCAATTGACTGTATCCAACGTTCAGCAAGTGGCATTGGAGGTCGCGAGCCTTGGGGGAGTCGACCCTAATGTTGACGCGCTGCTGTCGCGAGCCCTTATTGACGCGGTGTCTGGCAGTGCAATTGCACTTGCAACCAAAGAAGTCTCTGAATTATTAGCCGAGCAAGATCTCTTGTTGAGCTTTGCCCAAACGGACGCGCTCGATGCGGATCCAGCTGAGCTGGAAGAAATGGCGGATACGCTTGAATCGACTGGTTCGCTTTCTCGCCTGTTTAGTGGACGCTTCAAAGCAGCAAGGCGCCGGACAACTCGGCTATTTTCCGATGGGTTTGAGAGAGAAAAATCAGCAGCTAATCTGCGAAGAACTGCGGCATATATAAGGGCGCGACATAAATTCAGAGATGAAAGCAAGGTTAAGAACCTGTACCCTTCCATGCTCTGGGATGGCGTCCGTAGCAATTTTGAATCCTTGCGGTTCGCTCAGTCCTTAGTCTCAAAAGTTGCTCTACGACTATCGAAATTAGACGAAATGCCTGTGCTGGCCTGGTGGCTATCAGCTGACACGGCAGAGAGACAGGTGTTTTCTGCATTATGCAGTCGTGTGAGCGAATTGCTGATACCGGTTATGGAGGGCGGCTATTCGACCGTAATGCTGTCTGACTTGCCGGCTGCTTGTAAGGCGCGCATCAGCGCTCTGCAGCGGCTTATCTCCGCCTCTGAAGCTGTAAGAATCCGGGAGGGCGCCGCGTACGAAATTGCCAACGGTTTAACCGTAGCCGATGGATTATTAACGCTAAATGCGGCGCGTGATGCTTTTGAGGCTCAAAGAAGGCTGCCTCACTTTGATTGGGTTCTGGGCATTGAAACACCCCTTGAAGCACTTCGGGCTAGCCTAAACGAAGTCGAAGCACTCATTTCAGCAAGCGGACCAGTAGATTTAAAGGGTCTGCTAGGTGCATCAGAGACGCCATCACTACTCATTTCGTCGCTCGCCAATGCTATGCTCGATGTCTCAAGAGTTATGGCGAATTGGAAATCTGCCAGCAATTCATTGTGGGAAATCGCGAAGTTAAATTTCATCAGTGTTTGCAAGAATTTAAGCTGGCCACAAGCGGCTGAAACATTTGACGCCATGGTCACAGACAGACATGGCGTGGGTTTAGCGGCAGACCTGCTAAAATACAGATTCAATGTTTCGAATTGCGGTTTATCTGAGTTTTCGGAAGCAGCCAGCTCTGGAGTTGCCCCACCAGATCGGTTGGACGATTTGTATGAATTGCTGGCGACTTCAGCCCTCTTGACGTCCTATCTTACAGGCGATGGTCAAGAGTTAGGTCGTTTGGGTAGTCTTTCGCTAGAGGCTGCGCGGCAGTCGTATAAGCGTGTCGATAGGGAGTTGCATAAACTCGAGGCAGCTGCGATCGTTAGATCCAGACTTGCAGACCAAGCTCCTGCAGGCATTGGGCATGGACCTAGATCTACACACTCCGAGTTGGCGCTTCTAAAGCATGAAGTTGAATTAAAGCGCCCTCGTACACCTTTGCGAGAAGTTGGATATAGAGCAGGTAATGCGCTCCAAGCACTAAAGCCGGTATGGATGATGTCGCCCACTTCAATTGCACAGTTCATTCGACCTGGATCGCTAAACTTCGACTTGCTGATTATTGATGAAGCATCTCAAATGCGGCCTGAATTTTCGATAAGCTGCATCATGCGTGCGGATCAATTCGTTGTTGTAGGGGACGCAAATCAGCTTCCGCCAAGCGATCACTTTCAGGTTGCGAACTTAGAGCCTAATGATGACGATGAGGAAGGAGTTGGCGTTGACGAAAACACCGAGTCCATTCTTGACCTCGCGAACCAGAGGTTCAAGACGAAGCCACGCCTGAAGTGGCACTACCGATCCCAGCACGAAAGTCTAATCCAGTTTTCTAATCGCGAGTTTTACGATCGTGACCTCATTGTGTTTCCTAGCCCTATGGCGAACGACGACCCCTTGTTGGGAGTTAAGTGCTTTTACGCGCCGACCTACTTCCCAGATACTGTCTATGAAGCATCAATAAATCAACGTGAAGCAGAACTGGTAATCGAGCAAGCCTTTGGATTAATGCAGACACATCCTGAGCGATCAATCGGAATTGTGGCGATGAACTCAAAGCAGACCGAGCTTATCCAGAACGAATTCGACCGGCTAGTTGTAGAAGAGGAACGGGTACGTCGGTACGTCGAGGCGTTCAAGGATACCATCGATGAGTTTTTCATCAAGAATTTGGAAAATGTACAAGGCGATGAACGCGATATCATTCTTATCTCAACCGTCTATGGCCCAGACAAGAACGGCAATGTACGCCAAAATTTCGGGCTGATGAATCGGGAGGTAGGCTGGCGTCGTTTGAACGTACTTGTCACACGCGCCAAGCTTTCATGTCGCCTCATAACTTCCTTGCGGCCGGACGATGTGAAAGTGACCGATCAGTCCTCACGTGGCGTAATAGCATTTAAAAGCTACCTGACTTACGCGCATGGTGGTGCAGAATACAGAGATGCTTCTGGCGGTGAAACCGATAGCGACTTTGAGATTTTTGTCGCTGATGCGTTACGGAGCGCAGGCTACGAAGTTATCTATCAGGTCGGCGTTGAGAACTTCAGAATTGATTTGGGTGTCCGACATAAGAGTTGTCCAGTTGGGTTCATCGCCGGTATTGAGTGTGATGGCGCGCCCTACCATTCTGGCCTCAGCGTTCGTGACCGAGACCATATTCGCCAGTCTATTCTCGAAAACCTTGGTTGGAAGATTTATCGAGTATGGTCCACTGATTGGTTCGCGGACCAAGCCCGAGAGACAGCAAAATTGATTTCCTGGCTTGACGGTGTTCGAGATAAGGTCGTCCAAGGACTGGGCGCTCCTGGGCAAGCAATTAGCCCAAGGAAGCCTGTACCGAAAGACACATTGGAATTGCCGACAGCCAGCGCAAGCCCAGAGGCAACTGCGGTCGTCCCTGACCTTGATGGCTCCGATCTTACCGATCAAAACGATCACCATTCCGCACGCCAGCCTCAAGGTCGCGAACTACGTAAACTAGGCGACTTCCAGACCTACGAGGCAATCAGTGGCAAATTGTACGAAATTTGGAGAGGTGAGCGCTTTCTGGGAGAGGTTGAAGTTCTAAAGAGAGCGACGACTGCTCCACGGTTGTACGGGGCTCATGCCCAAACTGAGCAATCAGAATATGAAGGGCGTGTGGAACTTACAGGTGAGAACTTTCGGTCATTTGATGTATATGCAGCCATCCGCGAAGTTGCCTCAAAGGCGGTCAGAATACTTGAGCAGGCAGAGAGATCGTAAACTGGGTAGGGTTTCCTTTGTGTCTATCGGGCCTTCAGAGTTTAACGTGCAGTCCATCGGTTTAAGGTCTGACTATATTCGATCTCAAAAGGATTATTCTCGATTTATGCTGGCCCAGTTTTACTAATCATAAGATTAATTTCTTTGGAACGCGGATCAAATAGGTTCACTTCCAAAGACTCGCCCAATAGTTTGTTTGATGCGCAAAACTAAAGGAGGCCTCAGGTGAACTGGTCCAACAAATTTGCTTTTTGACAGTCGCTTGTGGAGGCTCATAATGTACATGGATGATCGGACGCTGGCGGTTTTTAGCTTGCTTGCTGACCATGTGCGCAGTCCATTGCTGAGCCATCTTCGTGCAGATGGATCACTGGCCAACATTGCCCGTGAGATTGTTACGAGGCTTGATCCAAAAAGTGCGGTCTATGACCTGAATGCATTTCAGGCCATTTGCTGCCCATCAGTTGTCCACGCCCAGCTTCGATTTAACCTGCTCTTAGATGATTGGACCAATTCAAGCCCGAGTTTTGTGTTCAGGTTGCCGCAAGTGACCAATTGGATTGGCATCCTATGCAAGGCCTAATTATATTTGGTTTGGACACAGATAGGTTTCGCAATTGCGCTTATTCTGGATTTTGGGCTTAGAGAATCAGAGCGTTCACTTATTTCTGCACCCACATTGCCGCGCGCAATCCTTGCAATGATAAATCCCGCCTTGGCTTGGTTACCCTATGCGCGCAGCCCGGAATTTATAAATAAAATTACGATTTTTATACTGTTAGAGCAAGATTTTACAAGCGACCTCTCTAAATCTTTCCAGTTCAGCATCGTTATTTGAAAGTAGTGCATGGCACCAGATATTTTCTTCAATGTCGCCGATACACGCTTTTGCGAGCTTCTGTCCAATTTCCTCGAACGAACCAAGTCCCGCTCTTTTCAAATCCTCCGGCTCTTTGAGGCAACCAAGCACAAATACGCGGTCTGAAACATCGACAGGTATAGAACGACGGACTTCATTCAGTCGATCGGCATCTTCGTCAAAGTCTATAACGAGAACTACATAGCGGTCCGGATACATACGCATGGTTCCGACCAACTCGGTGTTCAGGTGCTCGACGACTTTCATCCAGCCACCAACCTCGTTTTCTACCTTTAGCTGCCTAGTTGGGCACACGATACTAAACCCGTTTGCAATTTGTCGATTGGCGCTATCCTCAGGCAACACGATTAAATGCTTAAAGTATTTGTTGACGCTCATAGCTCCAAGTCACCCCGTAGCCATTGATGCAAGGCATCTCCGCCCAGCGAATTCTCCCGCCGAACCGTATCCAACCTCGTGGCTATTGGAGATACTTGATGGGATCGCCGGTGCAGCAGTATAGTATTTTCGTCGGAGAATCTTTTGATCGATTCCGGGTTGTGCGACGTTATCAAAATCTGATTTGATCCCGTAAAGGCTCGCCTTAGTGCCATCATGGTCGAGGCTATTTCTTGTGGTGCAAGATAGTTGTCTGGCTCATCCCAAAAGCAAGTCAGACCTTCAGAGATCGAAGAGGTAGCAATTAATAATGCGCAAGCAAAAAAGCACTTCTCCCCGTCAGACAGTCGGTCGAAAGGAAGTTCTAGATTACTGCCCTTGCTGCCAAAATTTGCTGTTATTGCTCTGCTCTCTAGACCAATATTTGCATTCTTGACTGAAGTGAGGTCAGGCATTACCTCGCGCAGGAACGCCATGAAGGGCTCGTAGGCGGCAGGATTCGATACCAACAAGCCTGAAAACCATTCGCCAAAATTTTCAAGATTTGGCTTTGGTATGTTTGTTACTGTATCAGACTCTCCTCGCATTATGGAGGGTGCTGGTCGCAAAACGATTATCCCAGATAACCATTTTTTCAAAACTGCGATCGGATCGCTTGGTGACTCTGCCTGGATAACAGGCAATGCAGGCAAATGCCAATCAACGCCGAATGCTAATTTGGCCCGTCGGTTTGAACTGTGTAAGGTCACTTGAGCTAGCTTGCGCTCAAATACTTTTTTCTCGTTTACAGTCAACGACTCTTCAGCGACCCGCAGTTCTTCAAATCGGGCTGGCAATTCGAGAACAATGGAATAAACATAATCTTGCTGGCCTAACTTGGCTACAATTTCAAACCCGACTTTCTTGCTGCTGTCGCGTGGGCCATCCGCCGACTTTATCAAGTCAGCAATTCGGCCACCACGCGATGCCATACGTTGCAGCAACTCGATAACGGCTCCGATCGTCGATTTTCCAGTGCCGTTACGTCCCAATAGGACACAAGACGACGTATTCTCCAAATCCAATTCGAAGTCCTCGAAGCAGCGAAAGTTAGAAATACGTATCTTTTTAAACATTTGGAGGCTTCTGAGCTGTTGGCCGTTCGTTACGGAGGCAATCCATAAACGATATGGCGTATTGTGGATGAGTTCAAGTTTTCCACGGCATCCACTGAGCGAGATTGAAGCCTTTAGTTGGTTTCAAGGGCCGAGGGCAGGTCCCATTTCCTTTGAGCACCGTGAGCAGAGGCCAGCCTCTAGGTCCGGACACCTGCATTTATGTCATGTGCTCTTTTGCCTTATTAGGCTGGCAGTCACCTTCCGCGATTCTTAGTGTAATTAATCCGGCATACAGCGTTGCTCAAGGATTGGACGTTAAATCTTACGGGGTCCAAGTTGAAACCCTCCGCCGTTTTGAAAGCCATTCCATGACTTCATCTTGGCGATAGCCAACCGTTTGATTGGTCAATTTGTAAAATGGTGGACCCTTCCCGGAGCATCGTAACTTTGCCAAAGTGGACATGGTCAGGCCTAGGAGTTCAGCAAGCTCCGGCGCGCGCAGTAACGCTCTTGCGTCCAGTTCTCCTAAGGCGCGTCCATGATGCACGATCTTGCGTCTATGCACGGATGGCCGTCCCGGACGGCGGGGCAGCTTGGCTTCTTCACGCGCCTTTAAGTCATTGGCGGGCATGCTTTGGCTTGCCGTGTCGATTTGCGCAACAGGATCCAAGTTTGCTGGCTTCATGCTGATGCGGGGTGGCAGTTCATTTATCACGGCTGTCTTCTGTGATGGCGGCTTAGGTGCCGGCCAATCGCCAAACATATCGAGTTGGCCAGCAAGACTTGCATCGGGCTTTCGTTTTGCCATGATCTATCTCCCTTTGCGCGTTCGACATTGGTTGCGATTGCGGATCCCGCGTCCTGCTGCCAGAGCGAGATAGCAATCTATGCCGTCGCGGACATAGTTTTGGGTCTCAATGATATCGGGCACACGGCCCAAACGGGCCACACGATTGGGACCCGAATTATACGCAGCCAGTGCCAATCTTATGTCGCTGAACCGGCCGATCTGGATGGCAAGGTAGCGTGCGCCTGCGCGCAGGTTCTCTTCGCTATCAAAGGCATTGCGCACGCCAAGCTCTGCAGCGGTTCCAGGCATCAATTGCGTGAGACCTTGTGCGCCGACCGGACTAATGGCTCGGTGATCGTAGGCGCTTTCAATAATGACGAGCGCATGCAGGAGTTTGGGGTCCAAACCTGTCTCGTTTGCGATCCTAGAGATGAGCTTGTCGAGGGGCTGAATTGACGGTAAAAGCCGCACGTCTCCTAATTCATCTGTAGACGGACTGTTTGGGGTGTTGGTGTCGTTTTGAGGGCGAACCTTGCTTTTGGTCTGATCGCTTTGCGGGCGCAAGAAAGCAGCATCACGGCTTGCCGGGTCGATCAATGGCTGCCTGCTGCCCAGACCAGAACTCGCAAAAAGAGTTCCGCCAGATGTTGCCCAATCGACAGGCTCGGCCAGCGCAAAGCTTGGCGTTGAGGCCATTAGGGCTAGGCTCCAGGCCAGGATAAGTGGAACGGAGGCGCGGACTACCATGTGATAACCGCCCGATAGATGCCGACCAGTTCGTCCTTCGTGATGGGACCGAAGTAGCGGCTGTCAAAGCTTGATGCATGGTCGCCCAGGAGGAAGACTTCGTTTGGTAGCAAGATCCGGCATCCGCCCCACGTTGGCAAGGAATTGCCATGTTTATCCATTCGGGCGGCGATGACGGCTTTATTCCCGATTGTCACGGCAGTCTCCTGACGACACACAAGGTCGCCCGGGATCCCCGCTATCCGCTTGATCAGCATCGTTGCTTTTGGATAGCCGAGTTGTTTGACCAGATAATCCCGGGATCGGCCATTCAAAGGCATGGCGATGACGTCGCCTCGCTTCAGTTTGGCGGCGTCATTCACACGCACATAGGCACCCTTGGCCATCGAGGGGGTCTCGTTAAGGATGACCGGCGGTTTGGTTTTGAGATCGGTCAGGCCTGAGTTCAATACAAACAAGCCTTGCACGAGCGCAATCATAAGGACTGGACCGGTATTCATGGTGCGGGCTCCAGAACCAGATCACGGGTCAGAAGCACTTGGACCCTCGATCCTTGCGCAATGCGAATGGTAGGCTTGACCTCCAGTTCACGGTCGATCAGGCGACCCCCGACACGGGCCGCCTCGATGGACGCTGCATCACCAGCGTCACCCATAAACGAACCGGACTTGCCATCGCCATCACGTCTTGCCGCTTCCCCTAATGTTGTGATCGCACCGGCAAAAAGAGAGGCTACAACCAGTTGACCAAGACGCCGGTCAACCTGGCCACTGACACCACCAGCCCCGGAGCTATCGACGCCAGGCTCCTTTTTCAGGGACAAAGAGCGACCATCAGCGAAGATAATCCGCTCCCAGACCAGATAGGCACGCCCCTCGCCATAGGTCTGATCGCCGTCAAAGCGGCCCAAAAGGCGCGCGCCTTGCGGGATCAGGAGATAGTGGCCCTTGACGGTATCAAACACATTCTGGGTCACAAGGGCGACAACCCGGCCTTCGCGCTGCGTATCGATTGCCGTCAGAAGGGCTGCAGGAATGACCGTGCCAGCCTTCAATTCATAGGGCGATACCGGGGCCAGAATGGCACGATCGCCATAGACAGCCTCATAGTCGGCTTTCCGCGCAATTGCGGGCTGGCTTGCCGGGGCTTCTGGGATTTGAGCCGGTGCCAGTGCGACGCTCACGCGCGAAACTGGCTCGCCAAAGAACAGGCCCGACTTTCGCGCCAGCTCTGTTTCGTTTGCGCCGGGCAGGGGCCTGGAGCTTGATCGAGCAGTCTCCGTTGGTGGGCGATACCGGGGCTCTGGCGGCGCTCTTTCCACGACCACACGCGATGCATGGGCAGGTCCTGCATCGGCCGCCGGATAGATGTTTGGCGCTATGTCAGCCTCCACAACCGGCGCGTTGTTATCCGCCCTGGTCAGATCGGCATAGGTGACCGGATGATCGCTCACCACATCGGCCGGCTTCACAGAGCCAGTTGGTGTCTGCTTGCTTTCTTCCTGGACTTTAGCCCGCGCGTCAGCCTTGAAGAACGGGTCAAGGACAAAAACAAAGATCACCGCCCCACACATAATCGTTGCAGCCCCACCCAAAATGGACATAACGGCCGACAATCTGATCTTGACGGGCTTGGGCTCATCGACGCGCGTATTGAGCGGGGCCTGGCCACCTTGCAGGGGCGGGGTCGCCGCCGCCCGGTCCACTGGATCAACAAAAGGAAGCTCCGGATTCTCACTCATGGCTGATCTCCTTTGCGGTCGATCTTCACAATTTGGGGGTTCCGGCCGCCGAGGCGCAATTCAGCCTTCTGAAACAGGCGGTCGACAACATAGGAATTGCCTTGCTTGCGCCAATTGACGAGTTGAGCCTCACCTTGCTCATTCATGACAAACAGAGGTGGGGCCTCGGTCGTGGCAAGGGTTTCGGGAAATGTAATGAAGGTCTGCCGGCCGTCATCATGGACGGACAGAGGAGTCCACTCCGGCTTTCGCCAACCTGTCCGAATCCGGTAAGCTTCAGGACCATGGGCTTTAAGGATGGGTGCAAGTGTTGTGGGCTTTGGATCTGTCTCGGCAGGCCCCACTGCCACTTTGCTTGTGAGGGCCTGTGGCAGTGGATGTGTCCAAGAGACCGCCGCATTGAATGCCTCGCTCTCGCCTGAAGCTTTGAGTGCGAGCAAGTAGACACGTCGATTGGTGGTCACGACCATATTGGTCGCAAGACCGGCCCGATAAGGCTTAATCAGCAGATGGGTCTGGACGGTCTCGGCTTCGCCCGATGTCGTATCGCCAATCATCCAGCGCTCGGTATCGCCAGCCGCCTTGCTGATGATCTTCTCGCCCGGCTCCAGACTAAGCGCGGTAATCCGCATCGGTGCGGTCCAGACTTCATAGACACGGCCTTGCTCATAGCCAAAGACTTGCGTCGCGTTCACAAAGCCATCGGCTCGCGACGGGGCTAAGGCTTCTGCGTTTGCTGCCCGGATGGCCGCAGGGCCGACTTTGGGCGTGCGGGTTTCTTGAGTTTGAACGTTGACTTCAGCTGTCCGGGCTTGCGGACGTCGCTTTGTGCTCTTGGCCTTTTTGGGACTATGAGCGCGCACTTGGTTATGAGCCTCGCTTGTGCGGGCTTTGGCGCCCGCATCGGTTGGCACAGCCAGCGGCAAGGATAGGGTCAGAAGCAAGGCCAAGCTCGTGGCATATGCCGTGGCCCTGCCCGTGATCATTGAGCGTCGAGTGTCCATGAGATGTCCTCGATTTTGATGCCAAGTGGATTTTTCATAAGCTCGGCTTCCGAGCGGGGCGGCTCGAAGCGGACGGTCACGAGCGCGCGCCAACGCTCGGCCCCGCCGCTCATGCCATTGGTGAATTTCTCTTCCCGCCATTGGATGTCGAAGGTCTTTTCCGATCTCGCGACCACATTGAGAATGCTGACTGCGATCGCCTCACGTCCAGCGTTGGCAAACGGGTCATGCTCTTGCGCCCAAGCATTGAGATAGGCTGCTGACTTAGGCGTGGTAAAATCATAGGCCCGCATGAAGTTCTGACGGATCAGGACCGGATCGACACTTCGTCCGCGTACATCTGCGATCCAGCGAGAGAGGGCAAAAGAGACCTGGGCCTCATTGGGTCGATAGGTCTGGTCAAGAGCGGTGATCTTTTGAGTCTGCCCCCAGCTTGAAACCTCGACAATGAATGGTTTGACGACCGATCTTTGAGCTTGAACCCACCAGCCAGCTCCCAGGAAACCTGCAAAGATAAGCGTCCCGAAGGCCATGTTCCGCCAATTGCGGGCATGGGAAAGCGTTAGACCCATACGCTCATCCCAGACTTGGCCCGCCCGTTGATAGGGCGTTGCTATCGGCGTCGCGGATAGGGCCTGATTGCCGACGGGCTTAGGCTTGAAGAAAGGATGCATGTTTAGTCCTCCTCACGGATGGATGGGCTAAGGGAGCCCGAGTTTTCATTGGCAGGTAGAAGTTGGCGTGCCGTATTGGCGGCAAAATAGGCGCTCAAGGCCTTGGACCTTCCCGCCTGACTTTGCGGATTATGGGCTGGAAAACGGTGATAGCGCGTCGGGCCGCTGGCCGACTGGGTACTTAGCGCCGCGCTAGCGGTCCCTGATTGGGATGTTTGAGACGCAGAGTTTGAGGAGGATTGCTGCGAAGTGGAGCCTTGATCGGTACTTGCCGCGCCTTCAGGAGACGAATGTGCTTCAGCGGTAGCTTCAGATGCTTCACCAGAACTCAGTGGTAAATTTTTACCTCTTTTGGGGTATGCCGCGTCGCCATTACCGGAATATGGCGCTTCTTTACCTGAATTCTTACCCCAAAAGGATGAAGTCGACCCGCCAATACCTGAACTGGCAGATGATGAGCTTGCAGAATTACCTGCGCTATTGGCTGCGCCGCCCTTAGGGCCAGATCCGGCAGGACCCCCACCATTTGAGCCACCGCTTGGACTTTGGGGTGGACGTCCGGTGCCAGCTCCCGCTGCCGCCCGCGCCGACGAGGCAATTTGTGATCCTGCGCTACTTGCAGCCCCTGCAGCTGCAGCACCAGCACCTGCAATTCCTGCCGCTGCCATACCTGCCGCACCGCTAACAGCGAGCCCGCCCACAGCGAGTGCGCCAGCGCCAAGGGCAGGACCGCCAGACACAAGCGCTGCGGCGAGATTAGGAGCAAAGAGCGATAACATGGCCAGGATGATGGCCGCTGTCAGGATCGTCATCGCCTCATAAATGTCGGGCTCGGGACTCGGGGTGAGTTGGGCAAACACCGCTTGTGCACCCGATATGACGATGGCGAGTGCCAGAACTTTAAGGCCCGACGAAACCACATAGCCCAGTGGCCGCTCGGCCATAAAAGCTGTTTTCGACAGGATGCCGAAGGGCAAAAGGATGAAGCCGCCAAGCGTGACGATCTTGAACTCAAGCAGGGTCACGATGATCTGGAGAGCAAGAACCGCGAAGGCGATCATGATGCCCAGCATGGAGATGCCGATGATGATCGCATCGATCAGATTGCCGATAACATCGAGCGGGTCTTCAGTTGTTGTAGGGGCCTCGCCCAGGGCTTTGACAATTTGCCACCCCGTCTCAATCACAGCGCCAGGGTTTAAGAAGTCCGCCGATGAGATCGAGCCGCCGCCTGCCGTCAGGCCTAGCTGAAGGAAGCCAGCAAAGATTGTCTCAGACAGGCCCTGCCAATCGTTGATGATGTAAGCGAATGTGCCGATCAGCAAGATTTTGGAAAAGGCTCCGGCAAGCGCATCGCGATTGGATGATACCGCCCACTGAATGCCGGTTAGGGCCACAACCAAGGCAATCATCAGCCCGAAAATGCCATTGACCGGACCAGCTAAAGCCGCAAACCCCGATGTCACCGTGTTCGAGAACACGGCCATCAGATCATTGGTGGTTTCAGACGATACGGCCATGGAAAGCTCCAATCAAAGTTCTGCTTGCTCGCGCCGGTTAGTTTCGCGCATTGGGCAAAGGGTTGAATTTGGGCGGGGCGGGCTTGGCGGCAGGCCGCGTCCAATTTCGGCGATGGCCGTCGATGGCTTGTTGGCGTTCGGCTGCTCTGGTCGCAGCCTCCTGAGCCGCCAAACGGGATTGGGCTGCCATCAGGGCCTGCAAGCCTTCCAGCTGCTCGGACAAAACGCCAAGCGCTTGGACAGATGATTGAATGGCACCTGTTTCGCCCTCAGCGGCACGGGACGCGGAAATTGCTCCAGCCATTCTTTGGCTTCTGGCCCATCGACCTTCCTCCAGCGAGGCAGCCGTGCGCGCTAAATCCTGGGCGGTTTGGCGAGAGATCTCAATCCGGCGCGAAGCCGCCTCCAATCTTTCCATGGCGGTTCGGGCCGCCTGATTAGTCGGGTATAAATCCTCAAACTGGCGATCAAGGCCGCGCACAGTTGAAGCCAAGCCGCGCGCTTGGCCGTTGAGTTCGTTCAAGGCCCGCATCGCGTCGCGAATCTCGGCTGAATGGTCATAGGGGCTTTTGGCAAGCGAGCGAATTTGGGCAGTCAATTGCTCGGTCTGGATCCGGATTTGCTCAAGCGCGCGGGCAGCGGTCAGCACATTTTGAATATGATTGGTCGGATCATAGACCACCATCGCGGCGACGGGAGCTGGTGCCATCAACGAAGCGCCGGTTATGAGGAAGGCAAACGCGGTAGCGGCACCTAAAAGGTGTGCTTTGAGCTTAGGATGCGGCATGGATTATTCCTCCTGACTGATTGGCGGCAAAGTCCTTGGATAGAGGCAGGCTCTGGTCATTGGCCGGACGGCCTTCTTCGGAGAGAGCATCGAAGAGCGGATCGACCCCGTTCAGGCCCTTCGCGGACAAAAAGGCCCGAACAAAGGCAGTCTCGTCTGAAGTGGCGGGCAAGCTGGCGAGGACTTGTTCGATCAGTTTCTGGTCTTCGGGGCTTGAAGCCCCGCAGACCGCCAAAGCGGCACCCGATAGTTTGAGATCAAACATCCGCCGGCCTAGTGGTTGGCGCACATAATAGGAGCGCTTCGGTGCGGCATAGGCGAGGAGTTCGAGCTGGCGCTTGTTGAGGCCGAAAAGCCGGTACAGGTCAGCGCTCGCAGGCTCCAAAGCACGCGGATTTGGCAAGAAGATCTGGGTCGGACAGCTTTCAATCAAAGTGGTCGCAATGGACGAGCGCACGATGTCATCAAGGCTTTGGGTGGCAAAGACGACCGCGACATTCTTCTTGCGCAGAGTTTTGAGCCATTCCCGAATTTTCGCGGCAAAGCCTGTTTCGCCCAAAAATAGCCAGGCCTCGTCGAGGACAAGCATGGTTGGTCTTCCATCAAAACCGCGCTCGATTTCATGAAAAAGGGCTGTGAGGCCTGGACCGACAGCTGAAGGTGTCGCCATCAAATCTTCGGTCTCAAAGGTCTCGAAGAAGCTTAAACCTGTTGGTGCCTGATCAGCATCAAGGAGTGCTCCATGCGGCCCTTTGAGAGTGAAGGGCTCAAGGGCTGCGCTAACATCGCGCATTTGGCAAAGCGCTTGAAAGATCGACAAGGTGCGTTGCGATCTTGGCGATTGTGCCAGCGATCCAAGTGCTGCCCAGATTTCTTCCCGGTGTTTGGGTGTGATCTGTATGCCAGCAGCCGCAACAGTCTCCGCGATCCATTCGGCTGCCCATGCCCGCTCGCCAGGCTCGTCAATCCGGGCAAGAGGTTGAAGGGCAAATTGGCTATCGGGGCCAAGGCCATGCCACCTTCCCCCGGCAGCATGGGTGACAGCGCGGGCTGACCTTCCCTTATCGAAGAAGATGACTTTGGCTTGAGGATAACGGAGCCATTGTAGCGCCATGAAGGAAAGGAGCGCTGATTTTCCGGCACCTGTCGGACCAACAATCATCGTATGGCCAACATCGCCGACATGAAGGCTCAGTCTGAACGGCGTTGCGCCCGAGGTCTCGGCAATCAACAATGGAGGGGCAGCGAGATGGCTGTCCTCTGAAGGCCCTGCCCAAACTGCCGAGATGGGCAAGAGGTCGCAGAGGTTGAGCGTTGAGATCATAGGCCGACGCACATCGGCATATGGCTCGCCCGGCAAGCTCCCCAGCCAAGCTTCAACCGCATTGAGATCTTCTGTTGCTGCGACAAAACCTTGCGCATTGAGGCTTGCCTCAATTGCGCGCGCCTTATCAATGGCTCCAAGTTCAAGCCTGTCCATCACCGTAACGGTCAGGGTCAGATAACCGAACGCACATACCTCAGCGCCGAGTGCCTCTAATGCCCCATCGCATTCATCGGTCTTGGCTGTTGCATCACTATCAACGAGCGGCACATCTTCCTTAGTGATGGCCTCGCGCATTAGCGTGCCGATGCCTTTGCGCTTGGCAAACCAGCGCTTGCGTAATCTTAAGAGCTCGGTCTCAGCACCGGCCTTATCGAGTGCAATCCAGCGGGCAACCCAGCGATAGGCGAATGGCAATTGGCCAAGCGCGTCGAGTAGGCCCGGTAATGTCTTGGCTGGAAACGAGCGCACGCCAACGACGCGCAGATGCTGGCTGCCGAGTTTGGGCGCAATGCCACCTTGAAGAGCGGTATCGGCCAATTGTGCGTCCAGAAAGACCGGGGTTTCAGGAACCGCAATTGGATGGTCCTTGGTGGAAATTGTTGAATGTAGGTAGGTTAGCGTCTCTTCATCCGACATGAGGCGCGCTTCAGGTAGTGCATCGGCCATCAAATCCACGAGAATGCCGATCTCGCGCCCGAATAAAGCCAGCGTCTCGCGCCAATCGCGAGTGGCATCGGCGGTGCGGTTCTCGAATAGAAAGCTCTGGGCGCGGCGCGCTTCATCTGGCGGAGGCAGCCAGGTCAAGGTCGCTACATGATCGGTCTCGAACGAGTTGCCTGCTTCATCAAATAGTGCCCGTCGCTCCTGATCGACCAGCCAGGCAATCGGAGTGGCAATTTCAGAGTGAGGGTAGGGGTCGGCAACCCGTCGACGGGCTTCCAGATGAAGACACCAGCCAGTGCCTAAGCGCTTGAGCATATTATTCAGGCGCGCTCGAACAGCCATGAGTTCTTCAGGCGTCGAGCTTTCAAGATCTGGACCACGAAAACGCACGCACGCACTGAAGCTGCCATCCTTGTTCAGGATCACGCCCGGCGCCACGAGTGCTGCCCATGGCAAATGATCAGCAAGGCTAATCGGCTTGTTCCGATATTCATCCAGAAAGCGCATGACGTCTCACTCCCGGGCGGCACGGCCCCCCAGTTTTGGTTGGAATTGCAGGTTAGAAATTGGGTTTGAGGGGATTGGGCCAGAAGCTGGCTGATCAGGCCCCAAAATACCCTGGCAAGGACAGGTGACGCCTCAAGACATCCAAAAACCTCGGATCGGTTTTGGCGCACCAAAGTCCTATGGCGTGCGCGACACCCCACCAGATGAGGCCAAGCCACCAAAGCTTGAGTGCCAGCCCCAAAACAAGGGCCAATGTTCCCATGAGGATCGCATATTCGCGTGGCAGGCCTGCAAGCAGGATCGGCTGGGTCAAAGATCCTGCCAAAGGTAATTCATAGCCTTCGGGACGATCTGGATGAAATGCACGCATGGGAGCGTCCTTTCAAAATGGGCTTCGGGTCGCTCGATCAGCGATCAGCCGATCACTGCCCCGCCACCAAAGCCAAAGAAGCCCATGAAGAAGCTTGCTGCCGCAAAGGCGATCGCCACACCAAACAAGATCGAAACGCCGCGCCGAAGACCGGAGCCAGATTCCGAGAAGGCTACACCCAGACCAAAGATGGTCACAGCAATGACACCACCAGCCTGGGCCACGGGACCCGTAAAGCTTCCGACGACTTGTTGAAGGGGACCTTCCCAAGGCATGCCAGTTCCACCGGCAAATGCTGGAGTGGCGAGAGCTGCAGCAAGTGCTGCCAAGGATGCCAGACGGGCGACTTTTCTAATATCATTCTTTGAGGAGTTCATCTTCTTGCTCCAAATCGGGACGGATACTGTCCTATATTTGGCTATGCACAAGGTGTGCCAATTTCACCAATAAACTTCAAATTATATAATAGGTTATATGGTAAATCTGGGTAGCTCAAATGGCCGTATCGGGCCCATGCACGCACAGGTCCGGTAGATAAAGTTCAGGGGATCGCGGGCGCGATTTTGGGTTTGCCATCCGGGTTCAATCACCCGATCTGGCGCATTTGATAAATACCGTTCTCCTCTCCTAAAATTTCAAGCAAGGCCTCCACACGTCGCCCCTCACGGGTGCGCGCAATATGGATGACAAGATCAATCGCCTGACCAATTGCGCGGCGCGGAACATTCGTCGCGACTTCGCTCGTAAGGTCTTCAAGGCGCAACAAAGCTTCAGCTGCGCTATTGGCATGGATGGTTGAAAGCCCGCCTGGATGTCCGGTGTTCCAGGCTTTCAAGGTTTCCAGAGCGGCAGCACCATCGCGCATTTCGCCAACCACAATGCGATCAGGGCGCAAGCGCAAACTATCCCGTACCAGATCAACCACGCCGATCAGTTTTGGGGTTCGGCGGGTCAAAAGGGCGACTTGATCCCAAGCCGAACATTGAAGCTCGGGCGTATCCTCGATCAGAATGACGCGTGTATCCCTAAAGGCGGGTAGGGCGAGGATGGCGTTTGCGAAAGTGGTTTTGCCCGACGAAGTACCACCCGCAATCAGAATGTTTTTGCGCTCACTGGCGGCGGTCTCGATCAAGGCTTGCTGATCGGGGCTTAGACTGCCATCGGCCACATAATCATCTAGCGTAAAGATACGCGCCGGGCGCTTGCGGATTGAGAAAGCTGGAGCCCGGCTAACTGGCGGCAAAGCCCCCTGAAAACGTTCGCCGGTTCCTGGCAGGACACCAGATAGGCGCGGATCTTCTGGCAAGACGGGCTCGCCGACGTAATCGGCAATTAGGCGAATGACCCGGTCGCGTGCTTCAGGGGCAAGATTACTGCCAGTGGATTCTCGGCCAGTCCCGATTTTATCTAGGATCAGTTGGCCATCTGGATTGGCGAGGATTTCGACGACATCGGGATCAATTAGGGCGGCCAATGCGACCGGACCCAGAGCGTGGCGAAGGGCCTCAAGGCGACGCTCGGCTATGATAGGATGATCACCGAGTTTCGCCATTTTGTTTATGCCTCACTGGACCAAGCTGGTGGGAGGCCATCGTCGGCTGGATCATTGGCAGGCTCTGGCGCTGTCCTTTCATTGCCCTGGTTTGGTGTGGGCTTTGCTGGGCTGGCACGTCTTACCCGTTCTGCCACCTCACCCATCAAGGTCTGTAGGTTCATCTCGACACTGGCCCGGTAAGGGGCAGAGCGTTCCTCTTCCGCTTCAGGAAAGCGGGATACGAGGATCTTAAGCGTCACAAACAACATCTCTTCAATGATGATGAAGTCGCGTGAGCTTAAGCGCACATGATCAGAAAGTCGGCGCTCAAGGGCTAGAAGCCTATCATGGGGATCGGCGCTGATCCGGCTTTTGAGACCCTTTGCAATCATCAGGGCTGCAGCATGGCTCAAGCTAATCCGGTTGACCTTGGCCTCGCGTTCAAGCGCCGCACTCATATTGTCGTCAGCCAGATAGACCTGCAGACGCGAGGGCGGGACTTTGGATTTGACTTTGTTCGAGGCGGTTGCGCGTGCTGCCATGGGCTTTATCCTTCTCGTAGACCTGCCAACTGCTCGCTTGCAGAGGGCAGGTTGTCATTGTGAATGGGCGTGACGGGCTCACGATATTCAGCGTTCGCGGCCGCTTTCGGTTCGGCGGTCTCAGCTCGTGGAGTACACTCGCTCGGTGTGGGTTTGTTGTCAGCTTTGATTTCGGTGAGATCGGCCTGTTGACGCTCGCGGGCGACATCTTCGCTAAACTTGACCTTGGACGGATCTCCATAGCCAAATGGCTTATGGCTTGCCCAAGGATGGACGGGTCTTTCTGGTGTATCCAGTTTGTTTGCCTGGTTGTGCGCTGGAATCATTGCGCGCTTCTTCATCCAACCGATCTGGTCGTATTGGACTTTGGTGAGTCGGTAAGGTCTATGCCCTGCAATGAACACGAGTTCATTCCTGTCTGGCAAAGAACCAATCTCGCTTGGATCCAAAAGAGGCCGCTCATACTCGCCGATGCTGATTGAGCCGCCATTCTCGGTGTAGCTATGCGGGACGTTGGCGCTCGACCTCGTCGCGGTCGTCATGCCGGTGAGCTTGGAGACTTTTTCACGCGTCAAAGGATCGAGTGCTGCAAAGGCGACATAGATATGGGCATTGTCGATGAAGCCATTATGCGTGCCATAGACACGTGAGATATCATTCAGACTTTGGGCGATGAACAGACATTTGATGCCATAGCCCGACGCTAGGCGCACAACATCTTCAAAGAAATCCACTTTGCCGAGAAGCGGAAACTCATCAAGCGCCAACAACAAGTTATGCTTCTTAAGCAGTCCGTCGCTGTCGGCCTCAATGTGGGTTGTGAAAGCTGTCGCCGCTAACTGAAAGAACATTCGGACAAGAGGCTGGAGCGTTTTGAGATCACCCGGCGCGATTTGTACATAAAGGCTCACAGGCGCTTCTGCGCACATTAAATCGCCCAGACGGAAGTCGCTGGTGGAGACAGCGTTTTCAACGTCGTCACCAACGAGCCAAGTTAGATAGGAGCGCACTGTCATCTGGACGCTCTTTCGGCCCTTTTCATGGGTGAACGCATAAGCGGTTGCGATATCATGGACGAAGGGATGGACCTCGCCCCGACCTGTTGCGCCTTTAACATGCCAAGTTGACAGCATCGCGCGCACGGTTTCGTCGAGATTAGCGGTGAGGCGCTTTACCTCAATCAACGTTTTTGGTCCGTCACAATGAAGCACGTGGACGATCAATGCTGAAAGCATTTCCCCGGCCTGCCGGTCCCAGAAATCCTGGCTGGCAGAATTGCCCTCATGGTTCACAAGGATTTTCACCAATCGCTGGACTTGGGCCAAACAGTCGCGGCCAGTACCAATCTCAGCCAACGGGTTAAATCGCGCCGTCGCTGGATTGCGGGGATTGAAGAATAGAGCAGGGCCTTTCCGGTGACGATAGCCGCTCGTGATGTCCCAAAGCTCGCCTTTGGGATCAAACACAAGCGTCGAGGCGCTCCAATTGAGCAAGGTGGGCACAACAATCCCGCGCCCTTTGCCAGACCTTGTACCGCCAGTGACCAAAGCAGGTCGCAAGTCCGCGCTTACCAAAAGCCGTGGCCACATAAACCAGTCTGTCGCGAAACTTGGCGGCTCGATCCGTCCAAGGATAACACCTTCATCACCACCGAGGCCCGCTTTGATCAAATCTTTTGGATCGCCCCACCCTCTGGTCCGCCGTCGGGAATTTTGACCGCCATTCAGGCTTGTTCCAGAAGCGCTGGTGGGCGCATCGAAAAGGCGAACGAATAAGCCGCCCAAGGCAATGCCCAGAATGATTGCCGGGACCCCGAGTTTCAGAACTGATTGATGGCCAGGCCTGTCGCCCCACTTTTTTTGCCAGAGCAAAATGTTCCATGGCGGGTAGAATTTCGGAGTGGCTTTGGCTTGATCACGCTCGCCAATCGCAATGCCTCTGCCCAATGCCGGCTGATACTGATAGCGCCAGGCAACAATCTGGGTGGCGGCTGAAAGCCCGATTAGGGCTCCAACTCCAAGACAAGCGATCCGCGTACGAACTCCCATCCCTGTCTCCCCCATTAAGGACACAAAGAAAGGTCTTGCGTCCCATGGTTGACGCGGCTTGGCCGCACAGGCGGTCTCGCCGCAGGAAGTTGCCCCAGCATAGATCATGCCAGTTCAAATATTGGCTCACACCCTCAGATAGGTGGGGTAAGATTAGTATATTTAATGTTTAATTACAATGGGTTAGGGTGATTAGCCATTATTATGGCTTTGGCTAACTGTCCTGAAATGAATGCCTAGAAATCCTATTTTGGCACAGCAGCCGTGCTTCTCAGATCTCGTCAGAATGATGGATTAACCAAGGTGTAGTTGAGACGGAAGCATGCAAGGAGATTGCAGGGCGATCGAAGTGGAATGGTGCGGGAGTAGAAACTGCCGGCCTTTCCTGTTCACTCAAGTCCTTTGGCTCGCGAAGCCTTTGACCCGCTGCGGCGATTATCTTCTTCGGTTCCCCGCGATGTCATAATCGGGATCTGCGTTGTGGTAAGGATTGAGATGTTGGGCTAAGCATGAGGCACGTAAAATGAGCGTGTTTCTGAGTTACGACCATCAAATCGAGGATAATGTGAACGAGACAAGTCTAAGCGAAGCGCATGTGCTGCCTCGATACAGGCTGTCATTTGGCACGGGCGGCTTTCACCTAAATGAAGCCATCGGACTTGCCCGGATTTTTCTGGATCAGGGTGACTGGGATAGAGCGCTCAGCAAGGCCCTAGACGAGGGGATTTTCCCAAGTCGAAGGGAAAGTACTGCGAAACGGATGTTGCGGGAAATTGGCCATAAAGTGCGCGAACTTGATGCCCAAGAACTCGAATGGTTTGTTACTGGAGACCGTGACGAACAGGCTGCATTGTTATGGGTAGCAACCTGCCGTGCTTATCGATTTGTCGCTGAGTTTGCAGATGAAGTGGTTTGCCGACATCACAAATCATACATTCCTGATGTGTCCTACGATGATTTTGATGCCTTTTTTGAGCGCAAGGCAGAGTGGGCCGACGAGTTGTTGCACACCACAACGTCAACCCGTCACAAGTTGCGTGCAGTCTTGTTTCGCCTTATGCGTGAGGCTGACATTATTTCATCTGAAAATAGGATCAATTCTGTGGTTTTGTCCGCACAACTTGACAACTACTGGCAGGCAAAAGGATCTAGCACGCTAGCAGTGTTCCCCTTGGCAAGGCGCTATTGAAGATGACCCAATTTCAAGATGCTAAATCTGTGAACGAGCTAGAGAAACATTTGCTCGCTGTGATGTCGTCGCAGAGGTTCATTGATAAGCAAGGGCTTGGAAACGAAGTTCCATTCTTCATATGTCCATATCCGCCCCAACAATCTGTTGAAATCGAACGCATGCAGCCCATGCTCTTCAACGCCCTAGAACAGAAGGGTGTACGAGTTTTGGCGATCAATCTTTATGATTTGTGTCTCGAATTGCTCGCCAAGCGCGGCCTTTTGGATCGGGTGCTCGACAGCGAAACCCAGTTTGGCAAAGATCAGCTAAGGGATCTTCTGCAGGGGGTCTTGGATCCACAGAACCACCTTATCCCCGCAATCGGAGAAAAGATCAGAGATTCACAGTTCGACATACTCGTTATGTCCGGAATTGGCGAAGTGTTCCCCTATGTCCGGTCCCATAATGTGCTGAACAACCTTCAATCTGTGGCCAAGGATCAACCGACTGTCATGTTTTTTCCAGGCATCTATGCACATTCCTTGGCAACCGGGGCCTCGCTTGATCTATTCGGGCGTCTCCATGATGACAAATACTACCGTGCTTTCAATATTTTACATTATGAGGTCTAACTAGCGGTGGCCGACACTTTAAAAACAATTTTTGTACGCCCTGTAGATCGCGCGATTGAAGGGGTAATCAAAGCCGACGATCAGGCAAGTCTGCGTGTCGAACTCGACGAGTATGTGATTACGAATGAGATCGAACAACGTCTTGAAACATTCTTCGAGGCCTATTCGAATTATGAGAATGCTAATGGCGTCTGGATTTCGGGCTTCTTTGGAAGTGGTAAGTCGCACCTTCTCAAAATGCTGGCTTTCCTATTGGAGAATAGGAAGGTTGACGGTGACCCCGCCTTTGAGATCTTTGCACCAAAGGTTCAGCATAACTCGATCCTTGCGGCCGACCTGAAGCGCGCTATCGCCATTCCGTCACAGAGCATTTTGTTCAACATCGACCAGAAAGCAGATGTCATCTCCAAGACGGACGTCGACGCGCTTTTGGGTGTTTTCCAAAAGGTGTTCGACGAAGCATGCGGCTACTACGGCAAATCCGCTCATATTGCACAGTTTGAGCGCGATCTTGATAAAAAAGGTCATTACCAAAGCTTCCAGCAGGCTTATTTGGTAGCCTCGGGCAAGCCATGGGTGCTGGGTCGCGAAGAGGTCCTATTTGAAGGCGAGAATGTCGCAAAGGCGGTTGCCGAGGCTTCGGGAATCTCGCAGGCAGATGCGACTGGCATCATCGACCGTTATCGCTCGGATTATAAATCGTCGATTGAAGACTTCGCAGATCGTGTCAGAAACTATATCGATCAACGTGGGTCCACCTTTAGGCTGAACTTCTTCGTCGATGAAGTCGGCCAATATATTGCCGATAACGTCAAACTCATGACGAACTTACAGACTATCGCGGAAAGCCTAAACACCAAATGCAAAGGCCGGGCGTGGATTATCGTGACGGCCCAACAAGAAATTGTTTCAGTGATCGGCGACCTGAATGCAAGGCAGCAAAACGACTTTTCTAAAATCCAAGCTCGCTTCCAAAAGCGCGTCCCTCTCAGCAGCCAAGATGTCGCCGAGGTGATTCAAAAGCGCCTGCTCGCCAAAAATGAGGCAGGCATCAATCTTTTGAGCGACCTGTACCATAAGGAAAGCGGCAATCTGAAAGCATTGTTCGACTTTAGTGATGGGTCGCGCCGGTTCGAAAACTTCCGAGACCGGGATCATTTCATAAATAGCTTCCCCTTCGTGCCCTACCAATATCCGTTATTCCAACTCGCCATTATGGGGCTATCGGAACACAACGCCTTTGAAGGCAAGCATAGCTCTGTGGGCGAGCGTTCGATGCTCGGGGTGTTCCAAGAGGTCGCCAAGAAGCTCGCCGATCAAGACATCGGCACGATTGCGACATTTGATCAAATGTTTGAGGGCATCAAAACAGCGCTGAAATCCAGTGCCCAAACCTCAATCCTGATTGCTGAAAAGAACCTCGGCGATGACTTCGCTTTGCGTGTTCTAAAGGCGCTCTTCCTTGTAAAATATGCCAAGGAATTTAAGGCCACGTCCCGTAATCTAGTGGTCCTGTTGCAAGACCGATTTGACTTGGATCTTGGTGAGTTACGCCGCAAAGTCGAACACGCATTGTCACTTCTGGAGCAGAATACCTATATCCAGCGCAATGGCGACACGTTCGAATATCTGACCAATGAAGAAAAGGATGTCGAACAAGAAATCAAAGCGGTCGATGTCGACAATGGCGAGATCGCCAAGGAGCTTAGCCGGATTCTATTTGATCAGACGATCAAACTAAGAAGGATCAAGCATGACGCCAGTAGCCAAGAGTTTTCCTTTGCGCAGCGCCTGGATGGGGTCTTGCAGGGGCGGGACTATGAACTAGCTATTGACTTGATCACGCCATTTGCTGCTGCCGAGATCAAAGACGAAGCATTGGCAATGCAGACCCTCAGCTCCGATCATTTGGCGGTCTTGTTACCGCAGGATGAGCGGTTCCGCGCTGATTTGGTCGCGTGGAAGCGTACCGACAAATATGTCCGCCAAAACTTATCTTCAGCGAGCGACCGCGTGCGCGGCATTATCGGGGACAAAGGCCTCCAGAATGGCCATCGCATGCGCGACCTTGAGGCACGGGCGAAGTCACTTCTGGGCGAGGCGCGCATGTGGGTGCGGGGGTCGGAAGTTGAAATTCGTAGCGAGGATCCGGGTGTCCGAATAGCGAAAGGCTTCCAGACGCTCGTTGATAAGGTCCATACGAATCTGCCGATGTTGCGGGGCCAATCCTACAGCGAAGTCGACGTTCTGCGGCTCTTCAAGCACGGCGCACAAACACTTCAAGGCTTGGGCGAAACCGCGCCAAGCGAGCCAGAGCGTGAGTTGCTCAACATTTTAGCGACCCAGAACCGCCAAGGGCTTAGAACGACGGTCAAGACCCTGCTGGATCGTTTGAACCAAAAGCCATATGGCTGGTCCGAGTTTACAATTCTGGCGCTGACCGCTGGCCTGGTGGGCCGTGGGAAATTGGAAGTCGCGCTGGATGGTGCCCCTTTAGACGGCGAGGCTGTTCCCAAAGCACTCAATAACAATCATAAGCATGCCAATATTGTGCTGGAGCAAACCAGCGACCACACCCCAGCCCAAGTGTCGCGCCTCAGGTCCAGTATCGAGGCCCTGATGGACCGTTCGGCGGAAGCGCGCGACGCAAAGGGACTCGTTAAAGAGGCTGGCGAGGTCCTCAACTCGTTGTTGGCTGAAACTGACGGGCTTTTGCGTGATGTGGATCGTTATCCCTTCCTTGATGCACTCACCCCGATCAAAGCGGAGATCGCAACCCTCAAGCAAATCCCTCAGAATACTTGGGTGACCGAGTTGCCATCTAAGGCCGAAGCGCTCGCGGATTTGAAGGAGGATGTTCTCGACCCGATCCGCCGTTTTATGGCCGGTGAACAGCGGCGCATCTATGACGAAGCGGCGAGATTTTTGCGCGAAAAGGCGGCACTCATTGGTGGCCTTGACCAAAGCCAAGTCACCGCACTTCAGCAAGCACTGGCTGACCCACAAGCCCATAAGTCCGGCGTGGCATCCTCTATCAAGCCAAATCTCGACGGACTGAAACAAGCGATAGAACAAGCCGCAACGGCTGCCCGCGAAAGTGCCCGCGCCCAATTGTTGGGGCTTCGTGAGGCGCTTGAGAATTTGCCAGAATGGCCCGCAGTTCCGGATGGCGAAAAAGCCGCAATCCTTGCGAGTTTCGATCAGGCTACAAAGCCAATCCTAGAGCAAGATGTGCCCGATGTGATTGCAGGATCACTTGCCCGCTTCTCCGACGGGCTTTTCAACCGATTGTTGGAGCAGGCAGCCTTATCGGGTACCCCTGTTGCTCCGATGTCACCACCAGAACCGCGCCCTGCAACGCCCGCAGGTCCAGACGCAGGTCCGGGATCAGGTGTCGCAAAGCCTCCAGTACCGCCCGCCGAAATGGCCCCAAAGGTCCCGCAATTTGTCGGGATTGCATCTCTAAGCCCTCAACCTCGAAGCCCCATTTTATCGAATGTCGAGGATATTGAGGGCTATGTAGGCGAGTTACGTCAGAATTTGATGAACGCGATTGCTGAGGGTAAGAGGATTAAATTGTAATGGATACTGGTGGGCTGAAGAAGTTTGCTCAAGAGGCGCGGACGAATTTGCGCCAGCAAGTGGCGGCACGTCTTGACCAAGTGCTGGCCGAGCAAAGTGCGGCACGGCGTTCCCATCCATTGGCTGTATCCAAGCTGGAAGCTCAGATTGCGGCAAGCTCTCGCGACCAAGTGGTCGAACAAGTTGCTTATACGTGGTTCAACCGGTTTAGCGCTTTGTGCTTCATGGATGCCTGTGGCTACACAAGCCCACGTGTGCTGACCCCGCGTGCAGGCGAGACGCGGCCAGAGATCCTGTCAGAGGCTATGGCTGGGGTGATGGGCGATGAAGTGCCGCCAGCAACGGGCCAAGTCGTGCGCGACCTGCTCGATGGTCGGGTGTCGTCAGCTGATCCTCAAGGGGAAGCCTATCAGAAGCTAGTGGTGGCAGCCTGTAACCATTGGAACGGCGCGATGCCGTTTCTGTTTGAGGCAACGGACGATCCAACAGAGCTATTAATGCCATCAGACCTTTTGGCTGAAGGCAGTGTGATCGGCAAAATGCGCACGGTGATGACAGAGGAAGCCTGTCAGGATGTTGAGATTATTGGCTGGCTCTATCAGTTCTACATCAGCGAGAAGAAGGATCAGGTTTTTGCGGGCTTAAAAAAGAACGTCAAAATCACGCCTGAGAATATCCCTGCGGCCACACAATTGTTCACGCCACACTGGATCGTGCGCTATCTGGTGGAAAATAGCCTTGGCCGGCTCTGGTTGCTCAACCGCCCAGCTTCCAAGCTCGCGGCACAGATGGACTATTACATCGCGCCAGAAGAACCCGAGACAGACTTCCTGAAGATCACTAAGCCTGAAGAGATCAAGATCTGCGATCCCGCTTGTGGCTCTGGTCATATGCTGACCTATGCCTTTGATCTCCTCTACGCGATCTATGAAGAAGAAGGTTATGACCCAGCCGAGATCCCAAGCCTCATCCTAACGCACAATCTCTTCGGTATTGAGATCGATGATCGTGCAGGTGCACTGGCCGCCTTTGCTCTCACAATGAAGGCAGCAGCACGCAAGCGCCGGTTCCTGCGTAATCCAGTGCAGCCCAATATCTGCGTTATGGAGAATGTGGCCTTTGAGGCCCAAGAGCTGGCGGACTATATCCAGATCGCCGGGCGTGATCTGTTTACTGGTCCCTTGCGCGACACACTGGGCCAGTTCGCTCAAGCCAAGAACTTCGGTGCGCTGATTACCCCGACGCTGCCAGATGTAGCCGAGGCCCGCCGCGTGCTTGCCGCGAAGGACTTCACCAGCGACCTAATCCGACGCGAGACCCATGCCCGCGTGTTGCGCGTTCTCGAAATGGCCGACTATCTCTCGCCAAGGTATCACGTTGTCGTGGCTAACCCGCCGTACATGGGCGGCAAGGGCATGAACTCGGTGCTCTCTGACTTTGCTAAGGCAAAATTCCGAGACAGCAAAGCCGATCTGTTCGCTATGTTCATGGAGCGTGCAAAGTCATTGGTTCAGCCAAGAGCATATTTCGGAGTAATTAACCTGCCCTCATGGATTTTTCTCGGCTCCTTTGAAGCGCTGCGGAGGAAGTTTTCAGAAACAATTGAGATATCTTCTCTCCTACATATGGGAAGGGGGATATTTGGAATAGACTGGGGTTCAGTTGCCTTTGTTGCATCTAACCGCAGACCGTCTCGCTCAACTACTTACTTTCGACTGCATAAGCGAAATTTCCAGTATATTGATGCGGACCATATTGGCTTTATTTTTTCTGATATACTCAGGTGTAATGTTTCTAAGGTAAATTTTGATTTATACAATACTGGGTTTGATAGGACTTCTATTAAGGGTATCTATGGATCTGGTACATCAGTCAGATATGTCAGAAATACTATAGAATTCAGCAATGTTCCCGGAATCCCGTATGCTTACTGGCTAAGCGATAGAGCCATCACGACCTTTTCGTTGGACAGAAGTGTTCATGATGTGGCCCAGCCAAGGCATGGGTTAACCACTGGTAATAATGAATTATTTCTGCGCAACTGGTTTGAAGTTTCACTTTCGAACACTGATTTTGGCGTGGAAAACCCGAGGCAAGCATTGGAATCTCCATTAACTTGGTTTCCGGTGACAAAAGGGGGGGAATTCAGGCGCTGGTATGGAAACCATCATTACTTTATTAACTACCACAGAGGCGGGCGCGATATGATCTCGGCTTTTGAGCGCGGCGAAAATCCAGGGTTTCGACACGATAACAAACAGTATTTCTTTGAGCAGGCAGCGACTTGGTCAACGACTTCGAGCGGAAAGTTGTCGATGAGATTCATGCCAAAGGGATTCGTCGTCGAACACAAAGGCTCTGCGTGCATTTCAAGCAACAAAAGCCATTTGCATCAGGTACTTGGTGTAACAAATTCTAAGGTCTCTGAGCTATTGCTTTCCGTATTGTCTCCAACACTTGATTATCGTGAAAGCGCGGTTTCAAATATTCCAATTGCGGAAGTAGCCGGTCAATTATATCTCAAGCAAGTGGAGGACTTGGTCCAGTCCGCCAAATCTGACTGGGACGCCTACGAAACCTCCTGGGATTTTACTACGCTGCCGTTGCTCGACCCCGCCCATCGCGGGGCCTCGCTGTCCTTGACCTACCAGACTCTCCGCGCCCATTGGCAGGGGATGACAGATGAGATGCAGCGGCTGGAGGAAGAGAACAACCGCATCTTCATCAACGCCTATGGCCTGCAGGATGAACTGACACCCGAAGTGCCGCTGAATGAGATCACGCTGACCTGCAATCCGGCCTATCGTTATGGTGGGAAGAAGAGCGAAGCTGAGCTCGAAGCCCAATTGCGTGCCGATACGATCGCGGAGTTCCTACACTATGGCGTGGGCTGCATGTTCGGCCGCTATAGTTTGGATGCGCCAGGCCTTATCCTTGCCAATCAAGGTGATACGCTTGCTGAATATCTCGCCAAAGTGCCTGAGCCAAGCTTCATGCCCGATGCCGATAATGTCATCCCCATGCTGGACCGCGACTGGTTTGGCGATGATATCACCGAACGCTTCCGCAAGTACTTGCGCGTGACGTTTGGCGAAGAGCGTTTCCAAGAAAATCTGGCCTTTATCGAAGAAGCCCTTGGTAAGGATATCCGTCGCTGGTTCACACGAGACTTCTTTGACTACCATGTCCGTCGCTATAAGAAGCGCCCGATTTATTGGCTATTCACGAGCCCAAAGGGCACATTCAATGCGCTTATCTATATGCACCGCTATAACGAAAGCACCATCAGCACGGTGCTGACCGAATATGTGCGGCCGCTGCGGGATAAGTTAGAAGCACACCGAAAAGATCTCGACCGCATCGGGATTGATCCAGACGCCAGCGTCGCTGAACGCCGCTCGGCCGAGAAGGAAGCCCCCGAGATCACCAAGCAGATTGCAGAACTGGAAGCCTGGGAGCGCGATACGCTCCTCCCTATGGCCCAGCGCCGCATCACCATCGACCTCGATGATGGCGTGAAAGCCAATTATCCGAAGTTTGCCGGTGCCCTGAAGGCCATCAAGGGCCTAGACGAGAGCGATGACTAATGCAGGACCGCATCGCAAAAGGCATCGCCACCCAATTTGAAGAGCGCAGGATCATCGTCTGGACCGATCCAGATGGCGAAATGCGCGAAACTTATGACGGGCTTGAATTGCCGGGCGTTACAAAGATCGAATTGGCGAATAACGAGTTTGGCGTAAAGCATCGCGTGTTGCGCCAAGAGCCGAAGGCCAAATTTCTGCTCTATCGATCAGGCCCACGCCCGACCGATATCAATAATTGGATCCTCGATATTGAGCTGGCCCATGGCGCCTTCAAAGCCGATCAGACCGCTATCTGGCGGACCGAATTGGGCCTGCCTGACCTTTTTGATCCGGTATTTGCTGAGCATGGCGAGTTTTTCCGCTCCACCAAGCGTCTTGAACGACTGAAAGGGCTCATTCGCGAGACGGATACGCCAAGTGACCTACGTCGCCGGATGTTGGCGATTTGTGCGGGTACGGATGGCGATCTGGATACCGTGCTGGAAGCTTTATTGGCGGACCTTGCGACAGACAGCGAGGAGACGCTGCGCCTGATTACGCGCGTGGGGCTAGAAAAATTCCTATGGCAGCAAGTCAAATATCGCCATGGCTATGCGGCAGCAGAGCCATGCATCAAGGATTATGCCTTGTGGCTGTTTTCCACAGTTCATCGTGCCCAAACCGACGAAGATGTAACTCTGGCCGCTGATGCCAGCGTGTTCTTTGGACGTTGGCAAAATGGTCGCCTCAATCATGCAGCCTTCGATACTTTGTCTGCAATGGCGGCAAGTGAATTGGACATGGAAAGCAAGGTTGCGCCCATCACTTTGCGCAAGCTGGTAGACGCAAATGCCTTTGAATTGCTCGACCAATATTTGATCAAGCAACTCTGCGCGGCAGTCGTCGCCCGCGAGATCCCAACCGCTGAGGTTCGTCGCATCGTGTGGGCGCGCCGACCGACATTCTGGTATGACCGCTACAAAGACCTCTATGAAGCCATCGGCTTTGCAGCTGAGTTCCATGAGGAACTGACGCGCGCCAACTTAGGCGTGACCAGTATGGATGATGGTGTAAGCCGTTATGCCCAAAGTTGGTTTCGGATCGACCAGCACTACCGAAAATTCATCCTGCATATGCGTCGGGCAGCGCAGGCAAGCCTCATGCAGCCCTTATTCGAGCAAGTCGAAAATCACTATGTGAACCACTATTTGACGCGCCTGAATGAGGCGTGGCAGCAACAAGTCGATAAAGCTGAGACCTGGACTTGCGGCCTTCACGCTTCGCAAACCAGCTTCTTTGTGGATGAAGTAGGTGGCTTTCGCCGTAAGGGTCAAAGGATCTGCGTCATTATCTCCGACGCCTTCCGCTATGAATGCGCCCATGAACTCGTGGAGAAAATACGCACGATCGATCGCTATGACGCCGAGATCAAGCCAGCGCTCGGTGCCCTCCCAAGCTATACCCAACTGGGTATGGCTGCACTTCTCCCACATAAATCGCTCGCCATTGCCGATAATGAAAGCTCTACCGTGCTGGTAGATGGGCAGAACTCTGTCGGATTAGACGCACGGCTCAAACTCTTAAATGCCGGGCGTACAGGCGATCGCGCCGATGCAATGCGGGCAGAAGATTTCATGGCCCTCACAAAGGATGACGCACGGACACGGGTGAGCGAGTGCGACGTTCTCTATATTTATCACAATCAAATCGATGCCACTGGCGACAAAATCGCGACCGAAGACCGAACGTTTGAGGCGGTTGAAGATACGCTTGAGGACATCGTGAAGCTGGTGAAGAAGCTCTCTGGAGCAAACGCCAGCAATGTGCTCGTCACCGCGGATCATGGCTTCCTTTATCAGCACCGGCCGATTGAAGAGAGCGATTTCTCGTCCTCAGAAATCCATGGCGAGACCGTTCTTTCAATTAACAGACGATTTGTGCTTGGCCATGGCCTCCAGAGTGAACATGGATTGGCGCATTTTACTCCCGCCCGCCTTGGCCTCGCAGGAACAGTTGAAGCACTGGTTCCCAAATCAATCAACCGCTTAAGAAGGCAAGGAAGCGGCAGCCGCTTCGTCCATGGTGGAGCGACCCTTCAAGAAGTTGTGGTGCCGGTTGTAACGATCTCGAAAAAGCGCACCAGTGACGTGACGAAGGTGGACGTCACCGTTATTTCACCAAGCCGTCCGATCACCGCCGGCCAATATGCGTGCACACTTTACCAAGAAACAGCCGCCACTGAGAAAGTCCATCCGCGCACGCTTCGTATTGCACTGTGGTCTCTCACGGGACAAATGATCTCTGACATGCACATGGTCAGCTTTGAGTTGCGCAGTGAGAACGCGCGGGACCGCGAGATATCGATCCGACTTCTTTTGACGCGCGATGCCGACCAGTTCAATGGATCAGACGTGGTGCTCAAACTGGAAGAGCAAATTGAGGGGACGAGCCAGTTCCGAACCTTTAAGGAAGCTCGCTATAAGCTACAGCGTAGTATCGCAACTGACTTTGATTTTTAGGGCCTCCCATGACCGCGCTTGACGATAAGATCAACGAACATTTTGCGGGCCTCGTGGTCCGGAAGGATCTCGTCAAGACGGTGAAGGGCAATGCAATCGTGCCATCCTACGTTTTGGAATATCTGCTGGGTCAGTATTGCGCGACTAATGATGAAGCATCAATCCAAACCGGCATTGCCACAGTCCAAGACATTCTGCGCAAGCATTACGTGCACCGGAATGAAGCTGGCCTGATCAAGTCGAACATTCGTGAGAAAGGGCGTTGGAAGGTCATCGACCGGGTGAGCGCGACCCTTAACGACAAAGACAACGTCTATGAGGCTTCTTTCGCCAATTTGGGCCTGTCGAAGATTATCATCGACACAGCAACGATCAAAGCCCACCCAAAACTGTTGGTGAGCGGTGTCTGGTGCATCAGCGATCTTGAATACCAGCACGATGGTGAAGCCACTGACCTGCCGTGGATCTTATCTTCTCTAAAGCCCATCCAGTTGTCGCGGTTTGATTACGAAGGCTATTTGGCAGCACGTAAGGCCTTCACAACGGAGGAATGGATTGACGTCCTGCTCCAAACAGTTGGCTTCGTGCCTGAACATTTTGGACGTCGAAGCAAACTTCTCCAGCTGATGCGACTAATCCCGTTTGTGGAACGCAATTATAATCTCATCGAGCTTGGCCCCAAGGGGACGGGTAAGTCGCACGTTTTCTCGGAGTTTTCACCCCATGGGATACTGATCTCGGGCGGCGAAGTCAGCGTGCCGAAGCTATTTGTGAACAATGCATCGGGCAAAATCGGTCTGGTTGGTTATTGGGATGTTGTGGCGTTCGATGAGTTCGCTGGCCGTCAGAAGAAGGTCGATAAGGCCCTCGTCGACATCATGAAGAACTACATGGCCAATAAGACCTTCTCGCGCGGGATCGAAACCCTGGGCGCTGAAGCCTCCATGGTCTTTGTCGGCAACACCGCCCACACTGTCCCCTATATGCTGCGCCATAGCGACTTGTTTGAAGAGCTCCCCGAGAAATACTACGACTCAGCCTTTATCGACCGTATCCATGCCTATCTGCCTGGGTGGGAAGTCGAAGTAATCCGAAGCGAAATGTTCTCTGCCGGTTATGGGTTTGTCGTCGATTATCTAGCTGAGATCCTGCGACATCTACGTAGCGAGGATCATTCAAACACCTACAAGGACCACTTTACGGTATCGAGCGATATCTCGACCCGAGATCGCGATGGCGTTCACAAGACCTATTCTGGCCTCATGAAACTTTTGTTCCCAGGTGGCGGAGCCACTGAAGACGAAGTCGCTGAAATGCTGGGTCTAGCACTGGAATCCCGCAAGCGCGTGAAAGACCAGCTTGCACGAATTGATAGCACCTACCCCGCCACAGACTTCTCCTATACGCGCAAGTCTGGCCAAAAAATTGTCATCGCAACGCTCGAAGAGCGTGAGTTTCCAGATCTGTATTATGGGCGACAAAAGGATGAGGCGGCCGAACTTCAAGACGCCGAGTTAACCGCGGCAGAGCCGGTGCAGGGGGCACTCCCACTGGCGTCGCCTGTCCCCAAAACCAATGCGACGCCGGGGCACCGGACATTTGACGAAAACCAGAAGGGGATCAGCTTTGAGCGGCTGTTCTGGCCCTATCTGGTTGGGGCCTCCAAGATCGTTCTGACAGATCCCTATATCCGTATGTTCCATCAGCTCCGAAACCTCATGGAATTGATCGAAATGATCGCGATCAAGAAGGCCCCCGAGCAAGAACTAGCATTCCATTTGGTTACAGGTCCCGACGAGACTGATCGTGCTCGCCAGGAAGCGCAATTGGCGTCAATCGCTGAAGCGGCAGCCGGTGCGGGCATAACACTGACGTGGGAACTCGATACCAGCGGTGAGCTTCATGCCAGACACATCGTGACCGATACGGGTTGGCGTATCAGCCTCGACCGCGGTCTCGATATCTTTCAGAAGGTTGATCTCCGCGACGCGTTTTCACTTGCTACGCGTCAGCAAGTCTTTAGGCCGGTGCGGCGCTTTGAGGTTATCTATGTGAAGGCCTGAGGGTGCACTTTAGTTTCACGAGATGAAGGACAGCTTGGGGGTGTCGGGTCGACGTTTAGTGCAGACCAAAGTGCAGCTTATTTATGAGGTAACAATGCGCAAGATTTTTCAAATTCTCTTCGCGGTTTTGCTTGGATGGTGTGCAATCAATCCAGCATATGCTGACACGTCTATGAAATTTTATACCGAGACGGATCCACAAAAGAAATTCACAAACAAGTTGCTAAGCGGTGGCGTAGTAAACATTTACGCCTCAGGCAGAATTGTTGATGGTACTACAGACAAATTCCTCGCATTTGTGCGCGCAAATAGAATTGAGGCTGCCGAAGTCCATTTCAACTCGCCAGGCGGATCGCTGGCTGAAGGAATGAAACTTGGCAGGGCAATCCGGACATTGCAATTTTTTACAAGCATTGGAGTTTATCAGCCTGAATACGACTCCGAGGCGAACCAAAAGTCCATTTGCGCTAGTGCATGTGCTTATGCCTTTGCGGGCGGCACAAGCCGCTTCTTAAACGAATACACCGGCAGGTTAGGTGTACATCAGTTTTATTCGGCTAATGATACGCGTTCGTCAGTTGCAGCAGCGCAACAAGTTAGTGGTATCGTTGTGGCCTATTTGGACGAAATGGGAATTGACGCGAAGGCGTTTACGATATCCACGTTTGCCGATCGCGACGGCATGATTTGGTTGACTCCCGACGAGGCACTGAAATTGCGTTTCGCGAATAACGGAAGCAGAGCTCCAGTAGCAGAAATTCGGCTTGCCGGGATGGATCCATATCTGCGGGTAGAACAAGAGCATTACAATGTGACGGCACGTGTTATCTTTTACTGCGACAATAAGCAGATAGAAATGACCTATGGGATTGTAATTAATGAAGATACGAGTGCCATGATCCGAGGAAATCAAAAACGTTCGTATCTGGAGCTAGACGACCGAGAGTTTCTAATAACTCCTAGCAGCTCTGGAGCAAGAGCTGTTGGCGACGTGGTTTGGATCGAACGTTCATTGACGCGCGCAAATCTGCTTCAGGTCATTAGGGCGACAAAATTGGGTGGCTGGATCGATGGGTTTGGTGCAGTCCGATACGGAGCGACATTAGAGATGCCAACAGTTCGTTCAAAAATCTTAGAGTTCGCGCAGCAGTGCTATACACCGTGACAGAGGCTTCTAGGAGGCAGTCTTGAACGCGGCTGCTACAATTAAAAGACATTGCTGCATAACAAGTTCACCTTTGATCGGCGCAGCTTATTTAGCATTCGCGTTCTCGAGGATAACAAACCTAAATTTGATTTGCTCTGAGTTGGGACTATTGACACTGCACCGGTTGAGTCAATCATTGACTTTGGCGTTGATCATCGCTGAGACGTAACGTTGTGTTTTCGGAGCCAATCAACAGGCCCTCAAGCGTGTTTGCCAGTCCGGCGTGAGACCGCCAAAAGAAAAATTATACTGAAACGAAGCCACGCGTTTGCATTGCTTCCACTCAAAGCGGAAATTTTTAAGGAACTCTAATGTACCGCATAGATCTAGGTAAGAATCGCCTAACTCGCCTTGTACAGAAACGGTTTTCTGACTTGCAGCTGCGGGAACGTGACCATCTACAAGAGTGGCTAGCAAACCAACCAGATGCGCTTGGGGAAGAGTTGCTGATTATCCAGAAGGAATTCGATGGGTTCGACGAAACCCGTGAACGACTTGATCTGCTGGCGCTCGACAAGGATGGCAATCTAGTCGTGATCGAAAACAAATTAGATGACAGTGGCCGAGACGTAACATGGCAAGCCTTAAAGTACACGGCCTATGTGTCAGGGCTCCAAAAGTCACAAATCGTCGAAATTTTCCAGCAATATCTCGACCGCTATTGCGGCGGTGGCCAAGCGATGAAAACACTCTGCGAATTCTTTGAAGTCGAAGACTTGAGCGAGATTGTCCTTAATCCTGGCAACGACCAACGTATGATCTTCATCGCGGCGAATTTCCGCAGAGAAGTGACCAGCACTGTGCTCTGGCTTCTGAGCCGTGGCATTCGGGCCCAGTGCTTCAAAGTCACTCCTTATGCTTTTGACGAAGAGCTTATCTTGGACGTACAGCAGATTATACCCACGCCAGAGGCGGCCGATTTCATGATCGGTATGTCGTCTAAGGATAACGACGAAAAGGCAACTCAAGACACACAAAAGAAGCGCCATCAATTGCGTCTTGCGTTCTGGGAAGCCGCTTTGGCGCAATTAAGGGTCGATGGTATCGAGATTTTTCGCAACGTTAGCGCATCACGGGATCACTGGGTCAATGCCGGATCAGGCTTGTCTGGTTGCCCCTACACAATGATTTTTTCCAAAGATGAAGCGCGCGTCGAGCTCAATCTCGTCCGATCTGAGGCAGAGGACAATAAATGGCTTTTTGAAAAGCTTATTGCACAAAGGGAAAAAATTGAGGCCACCTTCGGAGATCAGTTCGAGTGGCGAAGGATGGAGACAAAGAAAGCTTGTCGGATTGTCTATTCTCGACCTTTTGATGGGTATAACGAAGATAATTGGCCGGAAATGATCAATTGGCTGTCCACCCACATTCGCAGGCTTGAAGCGGTTTTCCGTGAACCACTGGCGTCTCTAAGTCAGCAGCTTCGTAGGAAGACTGGCGAAGGTGTATAAAGCGGCGCATGTAGGGTGCCTCCCATACTATCCGGATGGCCAAGCCCCGGTTAAATCATAAAAGCGGGGCAACCAAAATTCTTGCCTCAAGTACTCTAAGTCCTCTTCCCACGATTTAATGGATAGAGACATATCAAGCTTTCTTTTGTTCTTGGCGTTACGTGCAAAGGCAGCCAAAACATTTGCAATCTTCAATAGGCGAACTTTAGTGCCGGGATCACCCCACTCATCCATCATGAACCTTGGTAAGATCGGCGGTATCTCTCTAAAAAAGACAGCTTCTAGAATAAGCTTGCGAAGCGTTTCTGGACGCGTTGGATTGGTTTTGCCGACACGATATCCAACAAATGACAAAATACCCTCTTCAGGCCAAGTCACGTTCAACGATGAAGTTGTCGTTAGCCCTACCTCAGTGCTCGGCCATTCATCCCGCTTAAGGCCAATCGCAGATTGCTTTCTTCGCCGCCACTCCTCATCGATTGCGGTCATCATCTCATTAAGAAGATCTCTAGGAAACTGACTTTCAGGTTTCAAGTAGTCTTTTAAGCAATTTAGCCACCGATTCCGTAATGCCTCAGCACTATCAGATTCCAATAGGGAGACATGCCTTTCCAAATCAGAACGTAAGAGGCTTCTGGGCTCAGATTTAAATCTGGTCGAACCTATCTCCCTTCTTTCGCGCTTTAACCGTGCCGCGCGGGCTGCCGCCAACTTGTTGCTTTCGAGCTTAACAACAACATTTTTGAACCGTTCAATATCTTTCTTGGTCAATTCCTTGGCCTCAAGCCTCTTCGTGCTTGCAGGCGGTGATCGATTGAGAACTGGTGCACGCTTTATGCCGCCTTCGTACAGCAAAGAAAGCAAGTCCTTTACGAGTAAGTAGGTCCAAGCATCGCCGCATGCAGTTCGGATCGAGCGCCGGTTCAAGAGGTTTGCCACTTCCGCAGGTTTCCGAATGTTGGATTTGGCAGCGGCCCTAATGACAGGTCCAACCTCATCCAAGAGTTTGTCTAAGGTTTTCTGACCAAATTCAAAGTGGCGCCTTTCGCGTTCGCTTAGACGATGTAGAACTTCGCTCATGTTCATGCCGGCTATCGTGCTTCCTCTGCTCCAATTGATGGTGCTATGATACCAGATTCCGATGTTCCTTTTTGCATTCGATGCCGCCAAACCCTATCATCATCGATACAATCATGGGCTAAGTTACTCTCCAAAAGTGCTTTCAGTCCAGTGGACGCAGTATTGTACCGCCAACGCGCAGAGACCTTGAGCGCGCCTAATCCAATCGCCCGCCTACGCGCCCTTTGCAAATGCCCCCGTCCACCCCAGCCCCGCAAGGGACGGCTCACGCCTCTGCGCCCTTGCGCGTCTGGTTTGGCGTGGGCCGGTGAGATGATTGCCGCGCAGGCGGCCCTGGTGATTGATATCCAACGCTAGGAACTCCCATAGGGAGATTAGTCTTATGTCTCACGTTCAAATGTTACCTTTGAAGGCTCTGCAGCCCTCCC
>VYMB01000062.1_pt1 | contig 43643 bp, 40 predicted proteins | sample 5115321 | NCBI WGS metagenome assembly VYMB01 (sample SAMN12291794, study PRJNA351875) | freshwater metagenome | isolation source: freshwater lake | place: USA: Michigan, Wintergreen Lake | collected 2011-08-02 | reverse complement strand
CCACCCGAGGCCCGCCTAACCCAACCAGCCCCACTTTACTTCAATCAATCTGCCCCAAAACCCAATATACAAAACAAAACCCCGCCAAAATGACGGGGTTTGTCAGCAGTCTGAAGGCGGCCTTTCGGGGCCGCCTTTTTTCGTTCTCGTTCGGTCTAATAGCCCTTGGTTTGTTACAGTTTGCCCCAATCCAAGGTGAAATTCGGGATTTACTGTTGCGCGCGAGGGTTATTTGCGCCAGCCGCCTCAAAGAAGTGAGACACTTTGGCAACAATCTGCGGACGTGCCGTCATTTCCCTGTCATTAAAGCGTTGACGATTTGTAATGCGCTGGTTAACTCTCGTCCTATTGCCCAAAAAAGCTGAGTCAAACAGCGATAGGGCAGGGGACAAATGGAGGTTCCAGTATGAAAATTTCAATGACCCGCGAGCTCTTGCTCGCGAGCACTATTGTTGCAGGCCTTGGCTTTGCAGCGCCAGCATTCGCCCAGACGGCGGCTGCTACCGAAGAGAAGGCCGCTGAAGTCGTGGTTGTCACGGGTACGCGGATTTCTGCACCTGGCGTGCAATCAGCCAGCCCAATCACCTCAATCGGTGGCGCTGAGCTTCAGCTGAACCAAGTCGCGGAAGCTGAAAAGCTGCTCCGCGCTTTGCCATCCACGATCCCTGGTGACGGCGAAAACGTCAACAACGGCACCGCCGGTGTGACCACTGTCAACATGCGTGGCTTGGGTTCCCAACGGAACCTCGTCCTGATGGACGGCAAGCGCATGACCCCATACAACATCAACGGCCGCGTCGACATTTCGACCGTTCCACAAGCCATGTTGGAGCGCGTTGACATCCTGACCGGTGGTGCATCCACCGTGTATGGTTCGGACGCTATGTCTGGCGTTATCAACTTCGTGCTGAAGAAGGACTTCGAAGGTATTGAAGTTGACCTGAAGCGTTCGATCACGGGCGACAATGACGGCCAAATCGTAACGGCTTCGGTTGCAATGGGCGCTAACTTGGACGATGGCCGCGGTAACGTGGCAATGTCCATGAACTGGACCCAGCGCGACGCCGTGCTGTTGGCTGACCGTCCATTCGGTATCGTTGGTGTTGCATCGGCAGCGTCCGCAAACGGTGCTGGCCTTGACGGCGTTGCTCCTCCTCCTCCTGCAGGTTGCGGTGGCCCGAACGTTGTGGCCGTTGGTGGTTCGACCACCGGTATCCCAACCCGCATGACCTATATGGGCGGTGGCGGCCAGTTCCGCGATGATGGCACCTTGGGCACCAACTGCTCGGTGTTCAACTTCAACCCATATAACTATTACCAGACCCCACAAGAGCGTTACTCGGCAACCGCCATCGCTCGCTATGACATCAACGATCATGTTGAAGCTTATGGCCGTGCGACATTTGCTGCGACCAACATTCGTCAGCAGATCGCACCATCGGGCGTGTTCGGTAACTTGTTCAACGTTCCTTTGAACAACCCATTCTTGTCGGCTCAGGCTCGTACAAAAATCATCTCAGAAGCTAATGCGTTCCGCGCAGGTGGCGGCAACACCACCGGCCGCTGGGTCGACGTGAACAACAACGGTGTGGTTGACGCGGCCGATACGCTGCAAATGTCCATCCGTCGTCGTACCGTTGAATTCGGTGAGCGTTCGACCACCTATGACAACAATACCTTCCAAATGGTGTTGGGTCTGAAGGGCGATCTTGGCACCTTCTTGCCAGACTGGACTTGGGATGCTTCGGTTCAAATGGGCCAAGCAGACCGTAGCAACATCTCGGCTGGCTACACCAACGTAGCTAACTTCCAGAACGCTTTGAACGCAACCAGCACGACCGCTTGCGCGAATGGCGACGCAGCTTGCGTCCCCATCAACGTCTTCGGCGGTTTCGGCACCATCACCCCAGCCATGGCTGCTTATTCATCGGCAGTTGCAATTGAACAGCAAAGCTACACCCAAAGCATCGCTGGTGCTTCGCTCGGTGGTCCTTTGCATGGCTTCCAAAGCCCAATGGCTGATAGCCCAGTCAACGTCGTATTCGGTTACGAATATCGCCGTGAAGAAGGCTCCACCACACCAGACGAATGCTTGAAGCTGGCTCCTACCAGCTGCTTGGGTGGCGCTGGTGGTAACACCTTGCCAGTCGCAGGTGGTTACACCGTAAACGAAGTCTACACCGAAATCGGTGTGCCTCTGGTTGCAGGCAAGCCATTGTTTGAATCGCTCAGCTTGGAACTCGGATATCGCTTGGCTGAATACTCGCTGACTGGTGAGAACACGACCTGGAAAGCTGGTCTTGATTGGGCTTTGACGGATCAATTCCGTTTCCGCGCCATGAAGCAAAAGGCAGCTCGCGCTCCAAACGTCGGTGAATTGTTCTCGCCATTCGTAACGGGTCTGCAAAACTCTGGTTCTGACCCTTGCTCCAGTGCACAGCCTGTTGCACAGCGCACCGCCGCTTTGCGCGCTTTGTGCCAATCGACTGGTCAAGCAGCAGGTGACGTATGGAATGTTCAAGACATCGTTGCCGGCCAAGTTGGTACCTTTGAAGGTTCCGACCCAAGCCGTCCACCGAACCCAGAAGAAGGTGATACCCTCACTGTTGGTTTCGTCTGGCGTCCAGACCTCGGTGGCTTCTTGAAGAACACCGCTGTCACGCTTGACTACTATGACATCAAGATCACCGACACGATTGGCCTCGGCCAACCACAAGAAGTGCTCGATGGCTGCTACAAGCAAGGCATCCAGTCCTTCTGTTCGCTGATCGTTCGTATCAACGGCGACATCGCGACCCCAGGCGCTGGTATCAGATTGTTGACCACCAACTTGGATTATCAGCAAGCTGCTGGTTATGAATTGGGAATCAACACCGGCTTTGATCTGGAAAACTTGGGTCTCGACAGCAAGTGGGGTTCGGTCCGCATTTCGTACAACGCGAACTACTACACCATCAACGAGTCCCGCACGACGAAAGAGTCCGACATCATCGACTGCAACGGCCTCTATGGCTCGAGCTGCGATCCAACCCACCAATTCCGTTCGGTGCAGCGCACCACATGGTCTGTTGGCGACTTCCAGTTGTCGTACAACTGGCGTCACTTCGCTGCGATCGAGTTGGAAGAGACTTTGAAGCCAGGTATCTTTGATGCCTTCGAAAAGATCGAAGCTTATAACTACATCGATCTGTCGGCTTCTTGGGATGTGAACTCGGCTCTGTCGCTGACCGCATCGGTTGCTAACGTGTTCGACGAAAATCCACCAATTATCGGTAACGAAACTGGTACGACTTCGTACAACTCGGGCAACACCTTCCCATCGAACTACGACGTTTTGGGCCGCGTCTATGCGCTCGGCATCAACGTGAAGTTCTGATCTGATATTTCAGATTGAAACATGGCGGCGGGTCCTTCGGGACCCGCCGTTTTTGTTTGCATGGCCCATGCTTGCGTCCCCCCGATGATGGTTTCATAAAGCGGGGAGGGGGTAATGCATGACCGCACAGATTGATGCTTTGGTAGCGCAAGCCGAGATGGCCGCCGGCGAAGGCCGATGGGCTGATGCAGAGCGTCTGTGGGGTGATGTGGCAAAAGCTGCACCCGATCATGGTTTGGCGCTGCACCGCCTCGGTATTCATGCTTTCCAGCGTGGTGCCTACTTAGAGGCTGAAGCCGCCTTAGCGCGGGCTTGTACGTTAATCCCGCAAGATCCGATGGTCGCCCTGATGCTGGCCAATGCCCGACGTGAGTTGGGCCAAATTGAAGGTGAGTTTGCAGCCCTGCAACTCGCGCTGTCGGCAGATGCCTATTTCTACCCCGCGCTTCTGGCAAAGGGTGCCCTTTATGAGCGCCAAGGCCGATTGAAGCTGGCGGCTGTCACCTACCGCAACGTGCTGAAGATTGCGCCACCAGAGGCCCATTGGCCGCCTAGCCTAGCGCCTGGGCTATCCCGGGCAGCAAAGCTCGTTCGCGACTATCAGGAGGCGTTTGCTATTACCCTGTTTGAGGCAGTCGGTGGAGCAGGGGGCCTGTCTGGCCAATGGCAGGAAGCCATCTCGATTATGTCGGGCCAAACTAAGCCCTATCATGCGGATTGCAACCAGCTTCAAGTACCGCGCTTGCCAGCCATTCCATTTTTTGATCCCAAGGACTTTTCCTGGGTGCCCGGCATTGAAGCACAGACCGCCGCCATAACCGAAGAGCTAAAGTCCGCCTTAGAGCGCCAGCAAGATGCCTTCCAGCCTTATATCGCTTACAAGCCCGGCGATCCTGTCAATCAATGGGCGGAGCTCAATCACTCGCAGCGCTGGAGCAGTCTGTCGCTGTGGCGCGGCGGCGTTCGCGATGAGGCCAATCTGGCAGCCTGTCCGAAAACGGCGGCAGCTCTTGAAGAAGTTGAGATGGCCGAAATTGGGGGGCTCTGTCCCAATGCGATGTTCTCAGCCCTTGCACCCCACACCGAAATCCCACCCCATCATGGCGAGACCAATGCCCGCCTTGTGGTGCATCTGCCTTTAGTGGTGCCCAATAACTGCCTCTATCGCGTTGGCTTTGAGCAACGCCGTTGGGAAGTTGGCAAAGTTCTGATCTTTGATGATACACTTGAGCATATGGCGCGCAATGACAGTGATGAATTGCGCGTCGTATTGATCTTTGACGTCTGGAACCCGCTCCTCTCGCGGGAAGAGCGGGCTCTCGTTCAAACGCTTACCCAAACGGCCCGCCAATTCGCGATGGAGTAGACGCGGGAGGGTCTAGTGCACCCGCATCGGTTCGCTCATCCTAGGCCCTCTTGCTTGGGAGGCTTCGTTCAAGATCTGGGACAGACGCTCATCACCGACCAAGGCACCAATCACGGTCGCTGCGCGGGCGGTGACCTTTGCGTTTTCAGCACTGGCCCCAAAGGCACGACTGAGGGCCGTCAATGGGTCATCAACGCTGGGATAGCTCCGCAAAGTGATGCTGTCCTTCGCTTCAATCTTGGCTAAAGCTTTGGCTTTCAAGATCGCTGTGCGCAGGCCACCAATCTGATCAACGAGGCCTAAGTCTTTGGCTTCATTGCCTGTCCAAACGCGGCCTTTGGCAATCTCTTGCACGCGGGACAAAGGGAGTTTCCGGCCAGCGGCGACTTTGCCCGTAAAGTCCTCATAAATGCGTGTCACCGCCGCATTCATCGCTGCCTTCTGGCTATTGGTGTAGGGCGCAGCGGGGGAGTAGGCGCTGACGAAATCCCCGCCCGTTTGGATCGAAGCAATATTGGCACCTGTATAGCGATTGAGTGCGTCATTGATCACAAACTTGCCATTGAATACCCCAATGGAGCCAGTGAGGGTCGACGGCATAGCGAGGATCGCATCCGCCCCGGCAGAGACATAATAGCCGCCAGAGGCAGCATAAGCCCCCATCGAGACCACAACGGGCTTGCCAGCTTTTTTCGCCCGTTCAATCGCGGCCCAAATTTGATCCGATGCGCTGGGGGAGCCACCTGGCGAGGAGACCCGGAAGACAATCGCCTTCACGGCATCATCATCGGTCGCATCGCGGATGGCTGCAGCAAAATCGTCGCTTGTAATATTGCTTTCTTGGGCGAATGGGTCGCCGCTGCGTTCGCCCGTTATAATGGCCCCTTCACCCCCAACCAAAGCAATCACAGGTCCAGATGCAAGAGGAAGCTGATAGCTTGCAAGGTCAACGAATTGGGCCTTGTCCTTGCCGCCAGCCCGGGTAAGTGCCGACTCTCCAGCCTCTTCAGGCTGACCGATTTTGTCGATCAGCTTAGCCTGCAGCGCTGCTTCGGCAGACAAGGGCGCTTGGTCGAGAGCCGCTTTCATCGCTTCGACGGGCATTTTTCGGTCAAAAGCGGTAGACGCCAAGAAAGCATTGTAAATACTGCCCAGCATAGCCGTTGTGGCTTCGCGGTGCGGGGCATTGAAGGTTTTCTCGGTATAGGTGTTGACCGCGTTCTTATACTCTTTGAATTGTTCGAACTGGGGCAGAATACCGAATTTCTCCATTAAGCCACCTAAGAACAATGTCTCGGCCACGATGCCAGTTGCGGCAAAGTCCGTCGTGCCTTGCATCCACAATTCACTCGCGCCGGACACCGCCACATAGTTGGAGAGCGTTGGATATTCAAAGCCTTGCGCATGCACGATAACGAACTTACCCGTCGCCTTGAAGTCGATCATGGCTTGCCGAATTTCTTCTGCATGAGCGGGGGCCATGCCGCCTTCGCTGGCGCGCACAAACAAGCCTTTTACGCTGCCATCAGTCTCTGCTGCCTGCAGTTTCCGCACAATATCGACGACTGCGGTGCCGCCGGCAAAGCCTGCAAACGGTGAGCTGGGTGGTATGTCAGTAACCGGTCCGCGCAGATCAAGGCTCAACACGGTGTGCGAGGGGGTGACGGGCGCGCTGGAGCCGGCGACCGATGCCACCAAAATGATCGGGATCAGGATAAAGAATAAAACGAGGCCCAAAAAGACGCCTGCGATCGTAATAAAAAATTGCTTCACCCTGACCTCCACGGTGCCCGCGCCATCTGGTTCAAAAGACAGGCCGAGCAGGCACTCTAATCACACTTGGTGATATAGGAAATCGAAGGCTTCGACTAGCGCCAGATACAAGGTCGACAATGTGTTCAGCGCCGCCCGTTCCTAAGCTGTCGAGCGACGGACTGGGCGGCCTTTTGGCCTTGTCGCCATGCGCCACCAACAGTGACCGCCAAAGGATCGTCACCGCCATCACCTGCGAAAAACAATCGATCTTCAACGGGTTGCGAATAGATTTTTCGGGCATTGGCATGGCCTACTGCCTGATGTGGGTACGAGCCAAGGGCAAGGGGATCTCCCTGCCAATTGGTGGAGCTTGAAGCACTTATGCGCGCTTGTGTCCCAATCACATTTTTGAGCACATCTAACGCAAAGGCCTCAAGCGCCGCAGAGCCTTCTGCGTGCAGGGCGCGCGACACGGGACCCGGAATCAGAGCCGTAATCATCCCTTTATCGGGTGCGCTCACCAGCGCATGGTACTGGCCTTGCTGGATATGGCTGTTGGAGAGGGCATATTCCGGCAGGTCTGGCATGGGCGCGGGCAGCAGCATGGCCACTTTTTCCAAGGCTCCCATAGGCAAGTTAGCCAGCGCGGTTTGCTTTGCGCTTGGGAGAGGCGGATCAAACCGGATTGTGCCGCGGGCCAGGACGCCTGTAGGCACCGTGATAATGACTTTTCTTGCAGTTAACTGCCCGAAATTTCCGATGGCGGTAACGCCATGGGTATCATTCCAGCGCAGCGTCGAAACGGGGCAGTTTAGACGAACATTCAACCCGCCTGATAAGCCCAGCACCAGTGGTCCCATGCCGTTTATCGGAATTAGGTCTTCGCCGGCCTCAAGATCGTAATAGCCCTGCAACGAGACCAAGCTCGGGTCTTCGCCCATTTCCACGGCAAAGATATTGGCTACATGGCGTTGCGCCGGGCTCGGATTGGGTAAGGTTGCACCCAAGGCCCGATCATTTAGGCGGGCAAAGGGCAGAAGCTGGCGCATTTCCCAGGCTGCTACGGCCTCTGTCGCGTCCTTCCAAGACGGATTGGTACTTGGAGCTCCTTGATGAAAAATATTGCTGTTGTCATAGCTGCTTTCGACCAACTCGATGCCGCCATCTCGCGCCAAGGGTACTAAAGGGTTGGTTGCTTTGTTGTGCAGCCAATAGGGGCCGCGATCAAACGTACGGCCTAACGTTTGGGTGTCTGTAAGGACGCGACCGCCGATCCGGTCTCGCGCCTCTAAAATGATTGCGCGAATGCCAGCCGACTTGAGCTGTCGAGCCGCTGAAATGCCCGCGACGCCAGCACCTATGATGATCACGTCGGTGTCTGTGACCGCTCCGGCCCGCGCCGAAAAAGCCAAGGTTGAAGCTGTAAGGCCCCCGACTAGGGCACGGCGGTGAAGCTTGGTCATGAGCGGCACTCCAGAATATGAGATTAATCTCGTATTTGCAAATATGAGATAAGTCTCGTATTGTCAATCCGGCTAATCGCGATGCGTGAGGAGAGATAGGTGATGACGGTTTTGATAGCGAAAGCACCAAGCCAAGATCGGGGTCAGCGCCGAGTGGACCGGCTTTTGGATGCGACAACAGACTTGATTCTGGTGCATGGGGCCGAGGGACTTAGAATGGATATGGTCGCAAAGCATGCGGCCACTTCGCCGGGCTCGCTCTACCAATTCTTTCCTAATCGCGCCGCACTCTTGACGGCTTTAGCAGAAAGATATGGTGCCGTAATTGAAGCCATTGCAGAGAGAAATGTGCAGGGCCAAGCAGCAAATCCGCCAGCGTCTATTGAGCAAGCGGCTCGTGATTTCCTCAAACCATTCTTGGCATTCTACGAAGCCAATCCTGCTTATGTCATTCTGACAGAAGCATCGGACCGAATCTTTGCGGGGACGGGCTATGCCTTTGGCGAAGATGACCAAGTTTCCCTTAAAATGCAGGACGTGTTGCAACCTTTCATAGCGTCTGGCCATCAAACTCGGTTGGACACTGTTTGCAGACTGCTCATCACGACCACCCATGCGGCCATGGCAACGGCCGTTAAGCTGCCCACACCTGCTAAGCGGGACTGGGTGGCGGAGCTAGACACCTTGATTATTGGTTACCTGCGCTCGCTAATCTGAGGCTTAGGTGGAGCGAAGGCAGTATTGAGGCTGGATGGCAGTGCTTATGTGATCAAAAGTCTTGCACCGCGGCCCAAGCGCGTCTATCTGCCTGCCTCTCTTGGGGTGTCGCCAAGCGGTAAGGCATCGGTTTTTGGTACCGACATTCCTAGGTTCGATCCCTAGCACCCCAGCCACTCTTTCCGCCAATCATTGATCTTTGTGTTAGCCTATGGCTTTGCCGGCGCGGCCAAGGCCAGCCAAACTTCGTGACGGCGCAGGAATGGCGCAGTCCAAGGTGGATCATAGGACGCATAAATCGGTGCTCCAATTGGTGTCAGCTTTTTGCCCCGAAGCCACGTGCGCAATTCCTCGCTCTTCTGCGCCATCATGGCTTGGCTACCAAAGCCTGAGAAGGTGATCACACCGTAGCGCTTGGCTGGCTCTTCCAGCAGCCGGACATTTGGGTCGTTCGGGACGGGCATGGTCGCCAGCGTTGAGCCTTCTGGCATGATAAAGCGCACCTTCCACTCTGCCCCAGCATCTTGACGCGTGACTGGGGCGGTCATGGCGATGGACTGGCCTTCTTGCTGCCGGGTGACCGGAGCGGTCATCGCGATGCTGGCGCGTGGTTTATTTCCGCCAAAGATATAACGCGCTAACGGCCTAAAGCCGGCGTTTGCGGGATCGCCACGCCCCTCTGGCACGCGAACTTCGGCGACCACTTGGCTATCATAATCTCGGATCTCGAACGTACCGTCGCGCAGAACCCGCTTAAAGGTAGGCTCAGGTGTGTCTGCTTGCGTAGGGCTTGCAAGGCCAATGGCGCTGAGCAACGGCAGGAAAAGGGCGAGGGCGGGGCGCAGGAGAGATTTGGTCATAATCTTAGTACGTTCCTAGCCAGCATTTGGTTCAAACATCACGCGTTTGGGCCTAGCCTATTTGCTGCCAGACTTAAATTTAAAAGTGTGATTTGCGCCTTTCATAGGGGGCTCATGTCCTTTAAAGCATCGCGCGCGTTCCTGAGGCGCATTGTCCTGCTCTGATTGACAGAAGTGACCCAAGAATTGACTGCGACTTTTGACCTGTTACCCGATGCCGCAGTATATGATGCCGACGCTGAAGCGCTGTATGCCCTAGCCTTTGGTCCAGGGCGACATGCAAAAGCGGCTGCCCGCCTGCGTGAGGGGAACCATTGTCGTCGCGACGTTTCCTTTGTGGCGCTAGCGAAAGACGGACAGCTCATTGGCGCGTGCCGCCTATGGCCCGTGGCTACCGATCAAGGCGATAAAGCATTGTTCTTAGGGCCAATTGCAGTTGCGCCGAACCAACAGGGCCAAGGCTTGGGCGGCAAATTGGTCGAGGCCTGCCTAGCTGCCAGTGATAGCCTAACGGGCCTACCAATCATCTTGGTGGGCGACCTCGCGTTCTTTGAGCCCTATGGCTTTAGGCGGGCTCTTACTGGGCAAATGATCCTGCCGGGGCCTGCAGACCCAAACCGGCTCCTCTGGCGCCCCAGTCCGGACATGGACGCGCGTAGCCCATCAGGCAAACTTTTGGTCCAAGCAGCGCTCTAAAGCTTACGGCGTGAGGGGGTCAACCGACCCTCTCGCCACCAGCCCAATAGGGCAAGCGTAACCAATAAGATCGCATAGACCCAAGGCGGAAGCATGGCGTCTCGGCTCGTTGCGGTCACGCTGGTCGCGCCTGAACGCCTCAAACCTAACCCATCAGTTCCAGCTGTCTGGCTCTTGCCCAAGCGCGTGATGTTGGGCAGGGGGCCGGAACCCGTGATCCCAACCCATGTCACACTGCCACCACCCTGCTTGGCTTGCGGGTCCGCCAGTGCTGCGGGGTCTGCTGTTAACAGCCGGGCTTCATTGGGATTGCCAATGCCCGCGACAATAAAAGCGCTTTTGTCACCGGATCGCACAAACACCAATCCAGGCTTAGCCATCTGGCTCTCGCCCCGCCAAACACCTTGCCCAGAAGCGGAAAGTGCTACAGGGAAGGTTTGGCCCGATGGGGTGACTTGGGCAGGACCTGGATCTTGCCCGCTTTGCCGCTCAATCAGAAGACGGCCAAACTGGCTGCGCAGAATTAGACGATCTGCCTCAAGGTCTGCTTCCTTCATCAGCCAATGGGCCGTACGGCGAAAAAGCTCATCAAATGGTCCGCCACCATCATAGCCGCGACGCCACAGCCAAGCCTGATCGCTCATCACCGCAGCTACACGTCCGCGACCAACTTGACCCAAAACCAGCAATGGCTCACCGGCTCCTTCCAGCAAGATATCCCCCGTCGCTGTAGATGGTTGGACCCGCAGCCACTTGCCCCACGTGTCGGACTGTTCAGCCAAGCTGGCAGAAACCGGATGAGTGCGGCCGCGTTCGGTTAAGGTGGGGCGGAAAGCTGTCTCAATCGGCTCACCTCGCGATTGCACGGGTAGAATGCGGCTCAATGGCGTAGACTGTACCCCTTCATCAAGTCCTTCAGATGGCCCGGCCAGCATCAAAAAGGCCCCGCCACCCTCTACCCATTGTGCGACAGAGTCGAGATAGGCGTCCGGCAAAACCGAAAGCCGCGAGAAGCGGTCAAAAACCACCAAGTCGAAACTATCAATCTTGTCGAGAAACAATTCGCGCGTGGGGAAGGGGATCAGCGATAGTTCCTCTGTTGGCGTAAAGTCCTGTTTCTCGGGTGGTCGGAGAATGGTGAATTGAACTAAATCCACGCTTGGGTCCGACTTCAAGAGATTCCGCCAAGCCCGTGACCCCGCATAGGGCTGGCCTGTCACCAGCATGACCCGTAGACGGTCGCGAACGCCCGTGATCGAGAGCGCGAGCCCATTGTTCGCGGTTGAAACTTCACCGGCGACCCCCGGTGTTTCAATGGCAATTGGCACAAGTCCGCGTTGCGCAATTGGCACTTCAATGACGATATCTTCGCCTGTCGGCACGTTTAGCGTCTGTGGCGCATCTGTGCCGACGCGAACCGTCAAAGGAACCGAACTATCCGTATCTTCGACCCGTACAATTACCTTGGTGATTTCACCAATCGGCGCTTGCTTGGGTGCTGACCTCAGATCAATTCGTCGGTCGCGCTCTTGCGGGCTACCAACAAGGACCTGATGCAGCGGGAAGGGGCGGGCCGCGTCATCCCCGTCGATAAAGCGACCATCGCTGATGATAATCGCGCCTGCAACCCGGTCTGGCGGGATATCGGCAAGGGCTTGATCAAGGCCTGCGCCAAGGGCCGTGCCTGCGCCTCCGCCATCAAAATAGGTGACGCGGACTTCCAGATTTTCAACTTGGCTTAAGCGCGCTTTCACTGCGCTAAGTGCGGCCTCGGCACCTTTTGTGCGATCAGACAGAGCCATGCTCTCCGAACGATCCACCAAAATGCTGACAATGTCCGTTAGGGCGACACGCTCTTCTTTTATTTGGCTAGGACCCGATAAACCGATGAGTGCGACGACCAAAAGGCACAGGCGCGTAACTGGTGCTTTGCCACCCAAGCGCGCGTAAAGGCCGACCAAGACCAGACCCACAATCGCGATGCCCAAGAGGACTGCGGGCGGAAGCCAAGGGTCAAAACCCAGTTTGATAAGGTCCACGCCCATTATCGTGGCTGTTCCTGCCTGCGACCCAGTCGCTCCAACAGTGCGGGCGCATGGACTTGATCGGCCTTGTAATTGCCAGTTAGCGCATAAAGAACGACATTGATGCCGACCCGAAGCGACACTTCATTGGCGCTCGGTCCCGTTCCATCGAAACCTTGCGGCAGGCCATTGGGGGCCTTGGCCCAAGCGGAGACCCAGTCACCATCGCCAAGAATGAGTGGCGAGACGCCGTCATTGGCACTGGCTGCCGCAGAAGCCTCTGTTTCAACCCATAATCGCGCATCTGGATAGCGGCCGGGAAAGCGCTGAAGGATGTAAAAGGCTTTGGTCAGAACGTGGCCACTTGGCACGGGGGCCAAAGGTGGGGCTTCTATGCCGCGTAAGGCCGCGCGGGTAATCTGGCGTGCCATGGCTGGCGTGCGGCCTGCACCACGGGAATCAATGAACAAGACGCCGCCGTTTTTCATATAGCGGTCTAAGGCACTGGCCACTTCGGGCCGGGTTTCTGTAACGCTATCGCCTAAAGTCCAGAATAGGATTGGATATAACGCCAAATCGTCTCGCGCCGGGTCTAGGCCAATCACGGTACCCGGTTCCACGGATGTCCGATCACGTAGCGCCCGAGAAAGCCCTTCAAGGCCCCTTTGGGTTTGTAAGTCCTGCGCTCCGTCCCCTGTTTTGATATAGGCAAGTGAGAGATCGCCTTGGCGCTGACTGGCTTTATTTTTTTGCGCCAGGGCCTCTTGCGCGCCGCCAAACAACATAAGGCTGGCTAGCATAAGGCTTACCAAAGTCGCGCTCGGCTGCCGCTTCTTGCGAGCCCAACCAAGCGCCTTAAGCCCCGCAAATTTTTGTGCAAGGAGGAGGCTGATGAGCATGTCTGCCAGCAGAAGGACCATGCCCAAGCCAAGGAGCGGACCAGATAGCGACTGAGGCTGCTTTTCGGCTTGCGCCACGCGTTCGACCTTTGGCAAATCTGGTAAAGGGTCCAACCGCAAATTGGGGGCGGCTGCTTGCAAGATCCAGCGCACGCCACCGCCTTCGTAAATGCCCGGCGGCTGATCTAGGCTAGGCCGCAGCGTTTGAACGTCCTCGGCTCGAATGGGACGAATCTGGGGGTCGGGCGTGCGATATGCGCCAAAGCCATCGAGCACCAAGACCGGTTTCAAAGGCGCAGCGCCAGCCACAAAATTAGCTGGAATGGCGCTGGTTGCTGCTTGGGCAAGCACGCGACGCAACATGGCGACCTGCAAGCCTGAAAAGGCCACATCGCTCCAAGCTGGGCCTGCCGTGGTGTGAAACAAGACGACTTTGCCTTTGCCTAATCCCCGTGCCGTAACCAAAGGTGTCCCGTCCGACAGCCTTGCCCAGATTTGTAGCGCTTGGTTATCGCGGGTCGGCGCCGATGCAGCTTCGCCGGTTTCAGGGGCTAAGACCGCCACTTGGGTAACGCGCGCCTCGTCTGGAACGGGTAAGCCAGCAAAAGGGCTCGTTCGGTCAAATGCGGCCACCTTGCCAGCATTGTCCCACGTCATGCTGCCGCGCACCGTGCGAGGTTCAGGGCCAAGCGCGGCCGGGATCAACGGGCTTGGACCCGCGGCCAATATCTTGGGCCCTGCCGTTCTGATCAAAAGGCCGCCGGCCCGGACAAAGCGTTCCAACGCCTCTTGGTCTTGCGGCGCTAATTCGCCTGCATCCGGCAGGATCAACGCATCCAGACCGGCCTCTGCCAAGCGCGAGAGATTGGCGCGCGTCAAATCGGTTGAGGGTTTGAGTGCTTCTTCCAAATAATGGGCATCAGAGAGGAGGGGCTGATCGTCTTGGCGCTCGGCAATCAAGCCGGTGCGGACGCGGCGGTCAAAGGCATCCAGCAGAAAAACGCCCCCGGCTGAGCGTGCGTCAGCGGTGCGTAAGGCCGCGACATCGCGCATGATCACGGATTCTAGAGCAAAGCTGACCCCAGTTGGAACCACAGGCTGCGTGGTCTCCCGCAACCTCTGCCCGCGACTATTCACTACCTCTAGCCTTTGCGTCCTGTTGGTAGACGGGCCTGCCAACAGGCCAAGGCTGTAGCCTTCGGAGGTAGCTGCTGCACGCGTAATCGCGACCGCGCCTTGCGGCACGCTGCGTAACGCAACAGCACCAAGCTCAGTCAACTTGCTGGCAAATTCCTTGCTGCCAGTATGGTCCACACCGTCTGAAAACCAGAGAATGCGCTGGCCCTTTGGAAGACTGGCCAGCGCCTTTGTTGCCCAAACAGGGTTTGGCAAAATAGGCTTGGGTTGAGCTGCGAGAATGCGCGCAGCGGCTTGATTTGGGCTTAAGACCTCAAGCGGCCCAGATTGGCCGCGCCCACTTGCCGTCAACAAAAGGCGGACAGGACCGTTTGCTGCCCGGGCGGTTTGGGCTGCTTCTTCTGTGACTGCACGCCACGCCGGGGCCGATGTCCAACCGTCGTCCAACACGATCAACAAAGGCCGCGTATCGGGCGTTGTAATCGGATTGAGAACCGGACCTGCAAATCCAAGCACCAGAAGACTGAGGGCAATCACCCGAAACCAAGCGAGCCAAGGCGGGGTTTTTTTCGGGGTTTCTTCGGTGTTTGGCAGTTTGGCTAAGAGGGCTGTAGGCGGAAAAACCTGTTCACGCGGTGCAGGCGGCAAGGCGCGAATGACCAGCCAAATCAGCGGTAAGGCAGCCAATGCTAACAAAGCTAAAGGGGTCGTGATGCCCAAAGGCCCAAGCGTGAACATGCTCAACCCACCCCGAGGCTGGAGGCGCCGCGACCGTCCAACAAAGCAGCTGCCTGTAGGGTCACTGGCAAAGCAGGTTGGTCGGTGGCGTGGGTGACCAAATGACCCCGTGCACTAGCAAGGGCAGCCCGAAGTGCTTCGCCATGGAGCCGATAGATGCGCTGATAATCGTCCCGCGCGGCACCGGCTTGGCCTATGATCACAGGCGTGTTGGTTCCAGGCGCCATAAAAGACACGCGGCCTTCAAATGGAAAGGCTTCCTCATCTGGGTCGCGGATCAGGACAAAGAGGACGGGCACGGCTCCCGATGACAGGCGACGCAACCGCTCTGCCCAGACCTCAATCGGTTCAAGTCCGTCGCTTACAATGAGGATTTGCGACTGCTTCCGATCATCAATCGGAGCTTGCGAGTCAAAGTGCGCGCCACTGCTAATCAGAGCCTCTAGGAATGCTTCCTCTTGGCCCAGTGCTTGGCCGCCCAGAAGTGTGCTCACCCGTTCACCCCCTGCCTTTGCTGCCATGGCCAACGCGAGTGCGACCACCAAAGCGCGTTCAGCCTTGGTGGGCCGACTGGTCTGATTGCGCCACAGCATCGATGGTCGTGTGTCGACCCAGATTTGCAAAGCGGCCGGGCTTTCACGTTCCATCTCGCGGACAAAGAGCCGGTCAGAGCGCGCAGATCGTCGCCAGTCGACTTGCCGCAGGTTCTCGCCATCGAGAAGTTCGCGGTGCTGCCAAAAGGCTTCACCCATGCCAGCGCGGCGTCGGCCATGGGCACCTAGCATCAAGCTAGCAGCGGTTTTGCGCGCGTCCATCAATAGGGCAGGCAGGCCATTTGCCAAAATCTGGGCATCGCCAGCCAATTTGGCAGGGATAAAAGCCTGTTGGCTCGCCTTCATGCGGGTCGCAGTGCCTCTTGTACCAAGCGGTCAATCAGTTTTGCCAAATCAAGGCCGTCAGCACGTGCTCGCCAGGTTAGCGCCATGCGGTGGGCGAGGGCCGCGCGCGCAACCGCGGTCACGTCATCCAAACTTGGGCTGACCCGGCCACGCAAGAAAGCGCGCGCTTTGGCGGCTTTGATCAAGGCTTGGCCTGCACGCGGGCCCGGCCCCCAGGCAACGAGGTCACGAATCTCAGGATCCGTCGCGCTCTCTGGCCGTGCAGAACGGACAAGGTCGAGAACCGCATCGAGGATTTTCTCGCCCACGGGCATGGTGCGCACAAAGCTCTGAAGCGTGGCCAGCTCACCGGGTTTTAGGGCTTGCTTTGCGACTAAATCGCTATCGCCCGTCGTTGCCAGTAAGACTTGACGCTCCGTCTCTCGATCCGGGAAGGGCACGTCAATCTGTAACAAGAAGCGGTCTAACTGCGCTTCGGGCAAGGGATAGGTACCTTCTTGCTCAATTGGATTTTGCGTCGCCAACACGAAGAATGGCTCCGGCAGGCTGTAAGTGACGCCGGAGACCGTTACTTGGCTTTCTTGCATGGCTTGCAGCAGCGCAGATTGGGTACGTGGGCTCGCCCGGTTGATTTCGTCAGCCATCAAGAGGCTGGTGAACACCGGGCCGCGCACAAAGCGGAAATCGCGTTTGCCAGTGCTATCTTGATCCAAGATCTCCGACCCGATGATATCGGAAGGCATCAAATCCGGTGTGAACTGTACCCGGCCCCAATCAAGGCCCGTTGCAATGGCTACCGCCTCGACCAGACGGGTCTTTGCAAGACCCGGCGCGCCAACGAGCAGGCCATGACCACCGGCCAAGATCGTGGCGAGCGTTAAATCAATCACCCGCTCTTGCCCGAGGATCGCCCCCCCGACGCCGGCGCGAACCGCGGCAATGGTTTCAAGGGCGCGATCAATGCGTCCAGTGGTCTCGTCGGATGGTGTTTGATTGGCCATATTACTCATCGACCTAGCCTAGCCTGACTCAAGGGTGTTGTGCGAGTGTCTTTTCAGAGAGGTTTCTTGTGTCGATCAGTGCGACCTGATCTGGTCATCCCCTTGGAACAAACCTAAGTTGTTTGAATGAGTGATCCACGTCCCCTTGCAGATTTGTTGGCTGAATTGATGCGTTTACAAGGCCAGCATGGGCGTGAGCGGGCCGTGCCGCCTGTCGAGAAGTGGAATCCGGCCCATTGCGGCGATATTGGCATGGAAATTCGCGCTGATGGGTCTTGGTGGCATGAGAAAGTGCGCATCACCCGTCAGCCCATGATCGACCTCTTCTCTACCATTCTGCGGAAGGATGAAGACGGCCAGACCTATTTGGTGACGCCGGGCGAGAAGGTCATTGTTCATGTAGCAGACGCGCATTTTCTGGGCACTCGCGTGGATCAACTCGATACCAGTCTCGGACCCAGCCTCGTCGTTACCACCAATGTCGGCGATCAAGTTGTCGTCGGCCCCAGCAATCCTTTGTGGGTGGAGCATGATCCTAAAACCGGTGAGCCCAGACCCTATGTGCGGGTGCGGGGGCGATTGAATGCCCGCATCCTGCGCGCGCCTTTTTATGAACTCGTTGAGTGGGCCACTTTAGAGGGAGCGCGTTTGTCGCTAACCAGCCAAGGCGCGCATTTCGATCTGGGCCTCGTTGAGGGTATCGAAGGATGAGCGAGGCCGAATTGATTGCTTTGCTTGAGCGGCGCTTGGCCCCGCTGGACGATCTGGTCGGACCGCCTCCTTTTTCCGATTTTGACTTATCTGGGGCACGACCTGCGCAACCAAGCTTGCGAGATGCCTCCGTCCTTGTGCCGCTCATCACGCGTGACACCGGGCTGTCGGTCTTATTGACCCGCCGCTCAGCCAATATGCCAACCCATTCAGGCCAAATCGCTTTTCCGGGTGGGCGTCGTCAAGATGAAGATGCTGATGCCATTGCTACAGCGTTGCGTGAGGCGCGCGAGGAAGTAGGACTTGATCCTGCTCATGTCCGCGTCCTAGGCGCGTCTGACCCTTATAAGACCGTCACCCAATTCCGCGTGACGCCGATTGTGGGCCTTGTTTCAAATCTAGCAGACTTTGTTGCAGACCCCCGCGAAGTCGATGCGATTTTCGAAGTGCCGTTTGCTTTCTTCATGGACCCCGCCAATCATCAGCGCCATTCGCGCGATTATAATGGTCAGACCCGCTATTATTACGCGATGCCTTACGGCGACCATTATGTCTGGGGCGCAACTGCTGGCATGTTGCGAGCGCTTTATTTGCGGGTGTTTGGATAGGGGTGTGGCGTCGATCTGCTGACCCGATCAAGCCCGCTGAAATTTCAGTGAAAAATCCGAATCATTTCTGCACCAAAGTGTTCGGACTTTAACGGTCGATTCACCTCAATCCTTCATGTCTCATCAATTATTGCGATGGGTGCCGATGCGTGCCCCGAGTTTAAAGGGATTGGCGCAGCATGAAGGGCGTGCGGGTAGCGGTGTTAATGGGTGGCTGGTCAGCCGAGCGACCTGTGTCGCTTGTCTCCGGCAAGGCCTGCGCCGATGCCGCACGTGCGCTGGGTGCTGATGTCGTTGAGATTGATGTTGACCGCGACATTGCGTCTGTCCTGAAATCTGTCTCGCCTGACATTGCGCTCAATGCTCTGCATGGGCCGTGGGGCGAAGATGGGCGGATCCAGTCCGTGCTGGAAATCGCCAATATTCCCTATACCCATTCTGGCGTTCTAGCCTCGGCTCTTGCGATGGACAAGGAAAAGGCCAAGGCCGTTTTTGCAAGCGCAGGCCTTGATGTGCCCGCAGGCAAACTCATGTCGCGCCATGACGCCGCCCGTGAACATCCTCTAGAGCCGCCTTATGTGGTGAAACCCAATGCAGACGGGTCGTCCTTTGGCGTATTCATCGTGCGGAAAGGGGAAAATCGACCGCCTGAAAAGCTGCTCGACCCCGACTGGCGGTCTGGCGATGAAGTGCTGGTTGAAGAATTTATCGCAGGTCGCGAGCTAACTGTCGCCGTCATGGGGGATCGCGCGCTCGCGGTGACCGAAATCCGCACCGGGCATGAGTTTTACGATTATGATGCCAAATATGCGGCTGGCGGCTCTGTCCATCATGTGAACCCCAGCGATTTGCCTGCCATGGTGCATGAGAAAGCGATGCGCGATGCCGTGCGCGCCCATCAACTGCTTGGTTGTCGCGGTGTGACGCGGACGGACTTCCGGTATGACCCCGCCACCAACCGTTTGGTGGTGTTGGAAATCAATACCCAGCCTGGAATGACGCCGACTTCCTTGGCTCCCGAGCAGGCGGCCCATATCGGTCTGTCATTTAATGACCTCGTAAAATGGATGTTGGAGGACGCGTCATGCCCGCGATGAGACAAACGCGCCGTGCGCCAATGAAACGCACCCCAGCGCTTCGCGGGCGGCCTCGTTCCCCCCGTCGTACTGATAGCCATGCTTGGACCATGAAGTTGGGCGCTTGGGCTCATGCCCGCATGCGCGCTGCCCAATATGACGGCCCAACTCGGAAGATTTTGGTTGGCTTTACCTTGACATCCGTGCTTGCAATCCTCGTCCTGTTGGCCGCTGGTCTCGGCATTTTGGATGACTTGGGTCGTGGAATTCAAACGAGTGCTGGCAATACCGCCCGAAGCGCAGGGCTTGCGGTTCGCGTTATCAATGTGCAGGCACCCAACGGCAAAAACTTGAGCGAGTATCAACGTGCTGAGGTGGAAGTGAAATCCGGCGTGATGGCTGATGATGTCATGTTTGGCATTGATCCTTCTGAAGTTCGGGCACGGGTCGCAGAATTGCCATGGGTAGAGCAAGTCGTTGTTCGCCGCCTATGGCCGGATCAAATCCAAATCCTCATCACCCCGCGCGCCGCTACCGCTTTGTGGCAAGAAAAGGGGCAATTGTCCTTTATGGATGGCGCAGGTCGCAAACTAGGTGAAGCAAAGAATACGACATCTGCCAAGGGCTATGCGTTGGTTGTTGGGGCTAATGCCGGCCCGCAGGCCCCCGCTCTGTTTGAGGCTTTGCGCGCATCACCAGATGTCGCCAGCCGCACGTCAGCGGCTCTGTGGGTTGGTGATCGTCGTTGGACCCTGCGGTTGAAGTCGGGTGGCGATATTTTGCTCCCTGAAGTCGGCATGGCAGAAGCTTTGGCACACGTGCAGGCGCTACAGGCCAGCCATCAAATTCTAGACCGCGAATTCGCCCGCCTTGATCTAAGAATATCAGGCACCCTCATTCTCCGTCCGACTCCAGAACGTTTGTCGGTGACGAAGGCTCATGAAGCGGCGAAGTCCGCTCAGAAAGCTTGATACACACCGAAATGAGACAAACATGTCCTCTTTAACCAAACGCGCCGCTGTCGAAAGTCGAACACCCGCACCTCGCGCTGCTATGTTGGCCGCACTCGATATCGGCGCGTCCAAAATCACTTGTTTCATTGGCAGTACCGGCCAAGGCTCGGGCCCATTGCGGGTGGCAGGCGTTGGCACCCAGCCTGCGCGCGGCGTGCGCAATGGTGCGATTGTCGATCTAGATGCCGCGACGAAGGCTGTACGGGCAGCGATTGCCCAAGCTGAGCGCATGTCCGGCGTGACAGTCAGTGAAGTAGTTGTCTCGGTCTCAGGCTTTGGCGTCCGAGCGGAGCAAGCCCATGGCGAAATCACCTTCGCCAATGCCGAGATTGGTCCCAAAGAGCGCCGTCGTGTTGTTGGTTCAGCGCTCGCGCAGGTGCGTCTCGATGGCCGTTCGATCCTGCACGCAACGCCAAGTTTCTTTGTTGTCGATGGTCAGAAAGTGCGCGACCCACGCGGTATGTTAGGGCGTCGGTTAGGCGTCGCTGTGACGGTGGTAACAGCTCCCACGCCACAGTGGCGCAATATCGTGCTCTGTGTAGAGCGGGCGACCTATACGATCGCAGGCTCCGTTGCGGCACCCTATGCGGCGGCATTAGGCGCGTTGGCAGAAGATGATCTGGAATTGGGGGCCTTGGTCGTGGATATGGGCGCACGCTCGACCACAGCGGCGCTGTTCCATGCTGGTGCATTAATCCATGTTGATGCGGTACCCATCGGCTCTGACCATGTCACCCACGACATTGCCCATTGCCTTGGTACAACGGCTGCTGCGGCAGAGCGCCTCAAAATCGTTCATGGCAGCGCGATTGCCAGCCTAAATGAAGACAATCTGATGATTGACGCACCGCGCATGGGCGAAGATGGTCAACTCATCTCAGATCAAGCCCCGCGCTCCATTCTGACAGGGGTGGTTCGTCCTCGCGTGGAAGAGACGCTGGAGCTTTTGCGCGATCGTTTGCGCGCTGGTGGGCTCGATAAGCTCAATGCTGGTCGCAGGATCGTCTTGACCGGGGGGGGCAGTCAATTGAACGGCGTACGCGAGCTTGCAGCCCGTGTGTTTGAAGGCCATGTCCGAATTGGTCGACCCCAGCGCTTTACCGGTCTTGGCGATGCGGTTGCTGGCCCTGGCTATTCGGTTGCAGCAGGCCTGTTACGCTGGGGCGTGGAGCGGCCGACAGATATGGCCAGCAGTGCGTCGCAAATGGTGGAACCATCCAGCCACCCGGTCGCGCGTGCCGTGCAATGGCTGAAAGATAACTTCTAAACGGCTTTAGCTCGCAATTCCGATCCGTTTGATTTCCCAATGCAGGTCAACGCCTTGGGTCGCCTTTACCTGTTGGATCACATGCTCACCTAAGGCCTCAAGGTCTTTAGCCGTGGCGGTCCCGGTGTTGATCATGAAGTTACAATGCTTCTCGCTCATTTGTGCGCCACCAATCTGATAGCCGCGTAAGCCTGCTGCATCGATCACCTGCCACGACTTGCGCCCGCCTGACTGCAAGGGGTCCGGATTCTTGAACGTGCTGCCGCCCGTTTTGTCCCGAATAGGCTGACTTTGTTCGCGCTTTTCGGTGATGGCGTCCATGCGGGCAAGGATTTCTGCGGGATCATCCGCCGTGCCTTGGAACGTCGCGGATACAAAGATCAGGTCAGCTGGTGCAGTTGTATGTCTATACGTGAAACCCATATCGGCACAGCTGAATTCATGGCGCTGCCCGGCACGGTCGTAAGCAACGCAAGAAACCAAAACGTCCTTTGTCTCGCTCTCATAGCAGCCTGCATTCATGCGCAAAGCGCCGCCGATTGTGCCGGGCACTCCGCGATAAAACTCTAGGCCTGCGATGCCTGCTTCGGCAGCTTTTTTGGCGACACTGGCGTCAAGGCAGGCTGCCCCGGCTGTAACCTGCAGGCCATTGGTTGATATCTGACCAAAGCCACGCGGCGACAAGCGGATAACCACACCCGGAACCCCGCCATCGCGCACAATGAGGTTTGAGCCAACCCCGACGGCCAGAATGGGGATGTCCGCGGGGCACAGGCGCAGGAAGTCCGCCAGATCGGCTTCATCAGCAGGTTGAAACAGGACTTCGGCCGGTCCACCGACCCGAAACCACGTGAAAGGGGCCAAAGTGACACTGGCTTCGAGTTTGCCCCGTACAGGGGGGAGGCGGTCCATCAAGTTCATGCCTAAGGCTTAACGCCAGCGCGCGCACTCGAAAAGGGGCTAAGGCTGAGACTAAACATCTAAAGCTTGGGTTGTTTGAAACCCAAAGCCCTTTAGGACGCGGCGAGTTACCTTATCCGCTCCCCCCGTTGTTAGGCCCATGCGCAAAGCTGTAACCCCCTGATCCATCTGATCGTGCAACAAATCGGCGGTTCGCCGTGCGATTGCAGCACCTGAATCAACCCAAGTCACAGGATGGGGGGCTAAGGTCTCAAGCTCTGCCTGCACTAAGGGATAATGGGTGCAGGCCAGCACGATGACATCAATCGCCTCACCGCCTTTTTGGTCAAAAAGCCCCTGTATTGCAGCCTCGAATATCTGTGGATCTGGTGTCTCACCCGCAAGCTTGGTTTCCGCCGCCCCAGCGAGGCCAACCGCGCCATGCCGTAAGACGGTTTTTCCCGCGCCAAAGGCTGCGATCAGTTGGTCGGTATAGGGACGCGTCACCGTCTTGGGCGTCGCCAAAAGTCCGATGGTCCCGGTCTGGGTAAGTGCGGCGGCTGGCTTTATCGCAGGGACAACCCCAACCACTGGAATCTCAACTTGTGCTCGGACGGCATCCAACGCCAACGTGCTAGCCGTGTTGCAGGCCACGACGACCAAATCGGCAGAGGTGGCCTCAATTCCGGCCAGAATCACAGCGGGTACACGGAGGATCAAGGCCTCATCTGGCTTTTCGCCATAGGGGAAGAAAGCTGTGTCCGCCAAATGGAATACGTCGACCCCAAGCATCCCGTCTATTAACGCATTAACCACTGACAAGCCGCCTAGACCAGAATCAAAAACCAGCACATGAGGTCTATTTTTCAGGGGTTTCATCCGCACCGGGTGCCTTTCAGAGACGCGTGAATCATGCTGAATTTTTTCTTAAGATTCATCACTTGCATGAATCAAATTAACTCCTGCTTAAGCATATCGGGGCCATCTTCAGCCATCGATTCTATCACCCATCCCGCACGAAGCCTTCGAGGAGCCTAGAATGGCTATCCGCCTTAACGTCCCCACCCAAACTGAACTCAGCCCACGGATTGTCGTATTCGGCGTCGGTGGTGCGGGCGGCAATGCCGTCAACAACATGATTGATGCAGACTTGCAGGGTGTGGAGTTTGTGGTTGCAAACACCGATGCGCAGGCTTTGGCCCGCTCTAAGGCAGAGCGCCGCATTCAAATCGGTTTGAATACTACCCAAGGCTTGGGCGCGGGGGCAACGCCGCAAGTTGGTATGGCGGCTGCGGAAGAGAGCCAGAGCGAAATTCTCGATCATTTGGCCGACGCCAATATGGTCTTTATTACAGCCGGTATGGGCGGTGGCACGGGGACCGGGGCGGCCCCAGTGATTGCGCGTACAGCCAAAGAGCAAGGCATTTTGACGGTCGCCGTGGTGACCCGTCCCTTCCAGTTCGAAGGGCCTCGCCGCATGCGTATGGCGGATGCTGGCATTGCTGAGCTTCAGAAATATGTCGACACGCTGATCATTATTCCAAACCAGAATTTGTTCCGCGTTGCCAATGATAAGACGACTTTCCATCAAGCTTTCCAATTGGCTGACCAAGTGCTGCATTCTGGCGTGCGCGGGATTACCGATTTGATGGTTATGCCTGGTCTAATCAATCTCGACTTTGCCGATGTGCGCTCGGTCATGGGCGAAATGGGCAAGGCCATGATGGGCACGGGCGAAGCTTCAGGCGAACGTCGTGCACTGGAGGCCGCAACCAAGGCCATTAACAACCCGTTGTTGGAAGATATGTCGCTGAAGGGCGCACGTGGGGTGTTGATCAATATCACGGGCGGCTATGACATGACCTTGTTTGAGTTGGACGAAGCCGCCAACCACATCCGCCAAGAAGTCGATCCAGACGCTAACATCATCGTCGGTTCGACCTTTGATGAGACCTTGGAAGGTGTTATGCGCGTGTCTGTCGTGGCGACCGGCATTGAAGCCGCCGCGATGACCGAAACGCGTCCACAAGCCACGGGCTATTTCAACACCACGCCGGCGCAACAGCCTGCAGCCGCAGCCCCTGCGCCAACCGTTGTGCGTGTCAATAATGGCCGTGAGCCAATGGTGCATCAGCCCATGGTTCAGCGTCTGCAAGAGCCACAGCCCGCGCCAGTTGCGCAGGAGCCTAGCTATCAGCAAGCCCCTCAGCCAGTGCCGCAGCAACCGGCACCTCAACCTGTACAGCAGCCCTTGTTCCAGCAGCCACAGGCCGCCGCTGAATCTGCGCCTGCGCGTCAGGATTATCAGCAGCCTGCACCGCAAGCTCAGCCAAATTATGCGGCGGCTGCCCCACAAGCTCGCCCCGTTTATCAAACGGCCCAGCCACGCCCACCCGTCCATGGGTCGGCAGCCCAGCAGCCCACCTATCAAGCGCGCGGTGCAACGCCGCAGTATCAGGAAGAGCCGCGCCAACAACGTGGCTCAGGCTTCAATGGCTTCAACATTTTTGGTCGTCCAAAGCCTGCTGCACGCGAAGAGCAATGGGATGAGCGGCCAGAACCAAGCGCGAAATCGATCACGCAAACCCAGCCACTGTTTGGCGATGAGTTTGACGATGAGATCGAGATCCCAACTTTCCTGCGGAAGCAAGCTAACTAATACGCTGCTTTTTAGAGAGTTTACCAAGAAATGCGCCGCCGTACAGAAATGTACGGCGGCGTTCACGTTCTATTGTCACATATCGAAATATTGTTTGGTTTGTAAGGTGACATCGACTGCGCCAAAGAGGACGCTCAGACGTGTATCCACCGGCGTGGAATGTCAAAGTTGATATGAAGGTTAAGTAAGCGTGCAATACCAAACGGTGACAGCCCTCCAACATACGCTCGCAGGACATGTGTCGTGCGTCGGCGTTGGCTTGCATACTGGAAAGCCTGTCCGGGTGACGTTGAAGCCCGCTGGCGTGGACCACGGGATTGTTTTCGTGCGTCTAGATGCGCCTGAGTTTGGCCGTCGTATTGCTGCTTTGGTTGATAAGGTCACAACGACTGAGTTGGGAACCACATTGGCCAATTCGGCTGGTGTGTCGGTTGCCACGGTTGAGCATTTGATGGCCGCTTTGTTTGGCATGGGTATCGACAATGCAATTGTCGAAATTGATGGCCCCGAAGTGCCTATTCTGGATGGCTCGTCAGAGCCTTTCATTGAAATGATTGAGATGATCGGGACGCGTGCTTTGGGTGCGCCCCGCCGCATGTTGGAAATCCTCAAGCCTATAGAAGTGGTTGTCGGCAACAAGCTTGCGCGGCTTGAGCCTTTTGACGGGTTTGAATTGGACGTGACGGTTGAATTCTCGACCCGCGCCATCGGACGCCAACGGGTTGTGTTTGACTGCACGCCGCAAAGCTTCGCCAATGACTTGGGTGCCGCGCGGACCTTTGGCTTCTTGCACCAAGTTGAGGCGATGCAGTCCAAGGGCTTGGCCCTGGGTGGCTCGTTAGAGAATGCGGTGGTGATTGATGGCGACGCGATCGTCAATCAAGAAGGCCTACGCTTTGCCGACGAATTTGTGCGCCATAAGGCACTCGATGCTGTCGGTGATTTGGCTTTGGCTGGTGCGCCCATCAAGGGCCGCTATGTGGCTGAGCGGGCAGGGCATGAGATGAATGTCGCTCTCGTGCGGGCGCTATTGGCTGATGCATCAGCCTGGCGCTGGAACTTCGCGCCCTTGGCGGCAGAGCTTTTGCCGGCAGCTGGGGCCTGAAGCCGGTAAGTTCTGAACGTATGGCATGTGCTTTCCTGATGAGCGCTCGCTGTTACTCGCACAGGTTTGCTTAACCTAATCTCCTTAGTCTCAATTTCGCTATACAAGGAAGAAACCCATGGGTCGTCGCTATTTTGGAACCGATGGAATCCGCGGTGAAACCAACAAATGGCCCATGACTGCCGAAGTCGCCATGACCTTGGGGATGGCTGCTGGGACCGTGTTCAGGAAGGGCGAGCATCGCCACAATGTTATCATTGGCAAGGATACGCGCCGCTCGGGTTATCTGGTTGAGTTCGCTTTGGTAGCTGGCTTTGCTGCTGTTGGCATGGACGTCAAAATCCTCGGTCCAATTCCGACACCCGCGATTGGCCTGTTGACCCGCTCTTTGCGGGCTGACCTTGGCGTGATGATTTCGGCTTCCCATAATGGCTTTGCTGACAATGGCATCAAGTTGTTTGGCGCAGACGGCTTTAAGTTAAGCGATGCGCAAGAGCAGGAAATTGAGAAGCTGTTGGAGGAGCCTGACCGCATCGTTCGCGCTTCCCCCCATGAAATTGGCCTTGTGAAGAGTTTTGAGGACAGCCGCGGCCGCTATGTTGAGTTTGCCAAGGGCGCTTTCCCACGTGGCATGAGCCTTGAGGGCCTGCGCGTTGTTGTCGATTGTGCCAATGGGGCCGCCTACAAGACAGCGCCTTGGGCGCTTTATGAGCTGGGCGCAGAAGTCGTGGAGATTGGGGTCAATCCTAACGGTAGCAATATTAACGCTGGCTGTGGCTCCACCGATACGCGCCTCTTGAAGCAAACTGTGCTGGAACGTCGCGCCGATATCGGCATTGCTTTGGATGGCGATGCTGACCGGATCATCATCATCGATGAGAAGGGTCGCGAGATTGATGGCGATCAGATCATTGCAGCCATTGCGCGCGACATGATTGCCGACAAGACCCTGCGTGGGTCTGGCGTCGTGACCACCATCATGTCCAATTTGGGCCTGGAGCGCTATATCGCGGACCAAGGCTCGCAACTTATTCGCACGGGCGTAGGCGATCGCCATGTCGTGGCGCGGATGCGGGCGGACGATTGTAACTTGGGTGGCGAACAATCCGGCCATATCGTCTTGCTCGACTATGCCACAACCGGCGACGGACTCGTTTCCGCCTTGCGGGTGTTGTCTTCCATGATTACCCATAACCGCACCGCCAGTGAGACATTGGCTGTGTTCACGCCATCTCCTCAAGTCTTGAAGAACATCCGCTACAGCGGCTCTTCACCCTTGGCAGACCCTGACATGCAAGCCCATGTTAAGAAGGCTGAAGACGCTTTGACAGCTTCGGGTGGCCGCTTGGTCGTGCGCACTTCGGGGACAGAGCCTTTGGTGCGCCTGATGGCCGAGGGTGATGATCAGAAGAAGATCACCCAATTGGTCGATGAATTGGCGGCGACCCTGCAGAGCCGCCGCTTAGCGGGGTAATCCCTCAGCCCGCCAATTTCACCATCACATGCCGCTTCTTGCCGAGCGATAGCTTGATCTCTTGACCGTCCGACAGGGCAGGGGGGATCGCCCCGGCCACGTCTTGAACCACGGCATCATTGACCCGCAGGCCTCCACCCTTGGCTTGGCGCTTGGCCTCACCATTGGAATCGACAAGACCCGCCGCCACAAAGAGGGCTGCGAGCGAGGCGGGGGCTTCTGACAAGTCGACTGTCGGCAGACCTTCATCAGCCCCACCGCCTCCAAACTGCGCCGCAGCGGTTGCTTGAGCCGCTTCAGCTGCTTCCCGGCCATGCAAGAGGGCTGTGGTTTCAGTTGCGAGCACAATCTTAGCCAGATTGATTTCCGCCCCGCCTAAAGCTGCCAAGCGGGCAACTTCATGCAAAGGCAAATCCGTCATGCGCTTCAACAGAGGTTCCACGTCTGCATCATCGACATTGCGCCAATATTGCCAATAATCGAAGGGCGAGAGCATGTCGGCATTGAGCCAGATCGCGCCATTGGCCGTCTTGCCCATCTTTTGACCAGCCGCATTCATCAACAAGGGCTGCGTGACGCCCAGCACATGGCGTTCATCCACACGGCGGCACAGCTCTACCCCTTGGACAATGTTACCCCATTGGTCAGAGCCGCCCATTTGTAGATTGCAATCATAACGCCGCGACAGCTCTAAGAAATCATAGGCCTGTAGCAGCATATAGTTGAACTCAAGGAAGGTGATCGGCACTTCTTGGTCGAGCCGGCGCTTGACGATGTCGAGCGAGATCATCTTGTTGATGGTGAAATGCTTGCCAATTTCACGCAGCATATCCAGCCATTTGACCTCATCCAGCCATTGCGCATTGTCCACCATAATGGCGTCACGCGGGCCTTCGCCAAAGGTCAAGAACTTGGAGAATACCGTCTGGATCGAGGCTTTATTGGCATCAATCACTTCTTGGGTCAGAACGGGGCGGGCCTCATTCTTGTCCGACGGATCGCCCACTTTTGTGGTGCCGCCACCCATCAGAGTGATGGGCTTGCCACCACATTGTTGCAGGCGGCGCATCAACATGATCTGCGTCAGGCTGCCAACATGCAGGCTGGGCGCGGTGCAATCATAGCCAATATAGCCCGTCAGCGCCCGACCCCCGCGCTCACTCTCCAGCGCCGCTGCGTCCAAAGCTTCCAGATCGGTTGCCTGATAATAATGCCCACGCTCCAGAAGCGTTTGAACGAATGCGGATTTATGCGTCATGGCCGGTCTCCTCTGGATTGGGGGTTGCATCGAATAGAAAACCGCGTTTAGCACGGTCTGATCCAAAAGTTCAAAGGCTGGAACCCATTAAGATGCAGAGTGCTCCTCATTCCGGTTCCAACCAAGCCGTCTGGGCCATTGGCCTGATGACGGGCACCGCATTGGATGGTTTTGTCGATACGGCGCTGATCCGTACCGATGGCATCAGCGTGGCAGAGTTTGGGCCGTTTGAGTTGTTTGCCTATTCTGATGCCGACCGCGCGCTTTTGGCCGAGGCCATCACCCAAGCCCGGGTGTGGGATTTTCAGGGGCCAGAGCCTGCGATCTTTGTGCAAGCCGAAGACTTGATCACGCGCATCTATGCGGGCGCCGTTCTGAAACTTGTTGAAAAAGCCAAGATGCGCCCAGAAGACATCGCCTTTGTCGGTGGGCATGGGCTGACGGTGCTGCATCGCCCGCAGATTGGTGGGGGCGGGCGGACGCGGCAATTGCTGGATGGGGTAAAACTTGCTGGGTTGACGGGGATTGATACGGTCTGGGACTTCCGCAGTCATGATGTCGCCATGGGCGGGCAGGGGGCACCGCTTGCCCCCATCTACCACACCGCCATTTTACGCCATGCGGGCCTCACGGGGGATACATCCATTCTCAATCTAGGCGGGGTGGCCAATATCACGTGGTGGGATGGGGAAGATGGACTGGCCGCCTTTGACACCGGCCCCGCCAATGGCCCTTTGAATGAATGGGTCGAGGCCCATGGCAAGGGTGTCTATGACAAGGATGGCCGCTTGGCTGCTGCGGGCCGCGTGCATGAAGGCCGCTTGCTGGAGATATTGGATAATCCTTGGTTTGACGCGCCATACCCCAAGTCGCTCGACCGCTATGATTTTGATGCAGGCCTTGTTCGTGGCCTATCGCTGGAAGATGGTGCCGCGACATTGACCGCGCTGGTCGCCGCTAGTTTGGACCTAGCCCTTCGGCTCTTGCCAACCCGGCCCAAGCGTTTGGTGGTGGCAGGCGGTGGACGCAAGAACCCGGTCCTGATGGCCGAAATTGCTGCTCGCTGTGGTGTCAGCGTTGTAGACGCCGATACAATTGGCTTGCGCGGCGATGCCATTGAGGCCGAATGCTTTGCACTCCTCGCCGTGCGCTCTGCCCGAGGTCTGCCGTTGAGCTTTCCCGGTACAACGGGGGTAATGGGGCCAACGACGGGCGGAGTGATTTCGCGGGTGGGGTGAAGTGCTTTGGCAGGTGGGAACGTCTTGGAAGACTCCTGAAATTTGGTTGCAAAACTATCAGTTTTTGATACTCTAATGCCTAGTATTGGAGCGTGACATGTCATCCAGCTATTCCCTTGGCCCTCACTTCGACGCCTTTATCCAAGAGCAATTGGCGAGCGAGCGCTATGCCAGTGCCAGCGAAGTGGTGCGCGCAGGTCTTCGATTGTTGGAAGAACACGAAGAAAGTCGGCACGTGCATACGTTGAAGCGCACTGAGAAGCTTGAGTTGCTAAAGGCGGAAATTCAAAAAGGGGTTGATAGTCCCAAAGTTGATGGCGATGCCGCTTTGAAGACTTTGAAGGGTCGGATCGCGAAGCGCAATGCAGATCTGGCTGTTCGTGAAACGGTTTAACTTTCAGCTGTCTGAATTGGCGATTGAAGAGCTGAGCGCCATTCAAGATCAACTTTGGCTGGATCGACCGGGGCGAGACCGCCTTTTCACCGAACAGCTTGAAAGTGTCATTGATCGACTTCGTGAGTTTCCTGAAAGCGGGGAAGCACGGCCTGAGCTGGGGGCCGAAATTCGAGCTGTGCCACTTTGGCGATACATGATTTTTTACCGACTGGCTGAGGATGTCTTGATCATTGAACATGTTATCCATGGCGCGCGCGATATCGAGACGCTGATTTAAAGGGGCAATCGCTAGGCTTTGTGTCCGCACTCCCCCTCTCCCATAAGGAGAGGGGCTTTCCTTCCGCACGTCCCCCTATCCAATTGCACCCAGATGGGGTAAAGCGCCCCAACATTTGCTGTTTAACATCGTGAAGAGAGCCCCCAATGAGCGTAGTCAGTCCGCTTCTGACCGTAATGATTGCCGCCGCCCGCAAAGCTGGCAAAGCCATCAGCCGAGATTTCGGTGAAGTTGAAAATCTGCAATTGGCAAAAAAGGGCCCTTCCGATTTTGTAACCGCTGCTGATCTCAAAACTGAAAAAATCCTGTTTGAAGAGCTGAGCAAAGCGCGCCCCGGCTATGGCTTTTTGGGTGAAGAGCGCGGCATGGTCGAAGGCACCGATAAGACCAATCGCTGGATTGTCGACCCCATCGATGGCACGACCAATTTCGTCCACGCCATTCCGCATTTGGCGATCTCGATTGCGCTGGAACGGGAAGGGCGCTTGGTTGCTGGCGTTGTCTATAACCCCATCACCGATGACCTCTATTGGGCTGAGACTGGCCGTGGGGCCTTCCACAATGACAAGCGCTTGCGGGTCGCTGCTCGCAAGACCTTGGGCGATTGCGTTCTGGCTACCGGCATTCCATTCCAAGGCAAGCCGGGCCATTCCCAAATGTTCAAGGAATTGCACCAATTCACCCAGCGGGTTGCGGGTATCCGTCGATTTGGTGCCGCTTCGCTCGATCTGGCTTGGGTCGCTGCTGGGCGTTTTGACGGTTTCTGGGAACATGATCTGCAGCTCTGGGATATTGCCGCAGGCGTTGTGCTCGTGCGCGAAGCTGGCGGGGTTTGTGCGGAAATTTATGGCGGGGACTTTATGGAAACCGGGTCCATTGTTGCCGCGAACGAAAAGATCTTGGCCTTGATGAATGAGCGCCTGTTGGCGGCAAAGAGTTAGGCCCTTGCAAGCTAGTCCCATCAGGCATACCTAAGCATCTGGTGGTTCTGTGGTTCGCGTGGGAAGTCTACGTCCCGCCGACCTAACTCACTCGTCGGGAGCTGGCGCTGGTTGGAACCGTGGTTCCTGTCATCTGGCACCCACCTGGTTATCCAGGTCGCACGGGGACGAGTTACCTTCCCACGGTCCTTGCGGATCCACCAACCTTTTTCGCTTTTGTCAGCTTTTTGGTAGGTTTGGCGACCATGATTGAAGTCAAATCTGAACTTCGATCTGCCTTGATCGCGGCTAGGGCGAAAGCTCAAATAGACGAGCCCGATGCGGGCGAGGCACTTGTCCATTCCGCGGCCCAAATTCTTTCACGCACAGTGACCGCCATTGTCGCGGGCTATATCCCGTTCAAGACCGAAATCGATCCGCGCCCCTTGATGCGGGCCTTGGCCGCCCAAGGCGCAAGCCTCTGCCTGCCGCGTACGCCGCCCAAGGGGCAATCCAGTGATGGCCTGACGTTTCACCTGTGCGACCCCGATAACCCCGACCACCTCGAAAAAAGTGAGTGGGGCGTGATGGAGCCCAAGACCCATCTCCCCGAAGTCCGCCCAAATGTCGTCCTCGTCCCTTTGTTGGGCTTCGACCACTTCGGCAATCGCTTGGGCCAAGGCCAAGGCCATTATGACCGCACCTTAGAGGCCTTGCGCGCCACGGGCACTGTGCTTGCAGTGGGGGTGGCCTTTGCCGCGCAAGAAGTGGCACATATTCCCATTGAACCTCATGATCAGCGCTTGGATTGGATTATCACGCCGACTAAGGCATACCCCATCCCAACATTGGGTGGGATAGAATGAGACTTGCTTTTTTTGGTGATGTGGTAGGCCGCGCAGGTAGAGTTGCCTTGTGTGAACGGTTGCCCGAACTCAAACGACGATTGCGCCTCGATTTTATTGGCGTGAATGCCGAAAATGCCGCAGGTGGCTTTGGTATCACCGAGTCGATCGCCAACGAGATGTTTGACGCGGGGGCCGATTGTCTGACCCTCGGCAACCACGCCTGGGATCAGCGCGAAGCCATCGCTTATATCGAACGCGAGCCACGTTTGTTGCGCGCCGCGAATTATCCACCCTTGACCATGGCACCGGGCAGGGGCGCCAATCTGTTTCAGCTGGGTGACCGCAATGTCTTGGTCGTCACCGTCATGGGGCGGGTCTTTATGGATGCCCTCGACTGCCCGTTTAGTGCGGTGGAGCGCGAGGTGAGCGCCAGCCCCTTAGGTCTTGTTGCCGATGCTGTAATCGTGGAAGTGCATGGCGAGGCCACCAGCGAGAAGCAGGGAATGGGGCATTTCCTAGACGGCCGGGCCAGCCTTGTGTTTGGCACCCATACCCATGTGCCAAGCGCCGATACCCGGATATTGCCCGGCGGCACGGCGTTTCAGACTGAGCTTGGCATGTGCGGGGATTATGACAGCGTGATCGGCATGAATAAGAACATCGCCGTGCGCAAACTCTCGTCCCGTATGCCCTATCAACGCCACGAACCTGCCGAAGGCCAAGGCCTTGCTTCGGGGATCTTTGTGGAGACCGACGATAAGACAGGGCTTGCCGTTCGGGCAGAGCCGATCCGCGTGGGCGTTGGCCTCAAGCAGGCCGTGCCGCTGGTCGATGGTTAGCCTCGCAGCTAACAGCACCACGCTGTGGCACTTTAAGCCGCACCCTGCTACACCGCAGCCCGCAATTCACCCTCCAAGACTCAAGAGATAGACCCGACCATGGCCGGCCATTCGAAATTCAAGAACACCATGCACCGCAAAGGCCGCCAAGACGCTGTCCGCGCCAAGGCCTTCACCAAGATTGCTCGTGAAATCACCACAGCAGCCAAGTCTGGGCTGCCTGACCCCGCCATGAACCCGCGCCTGCGTCTGGCTGTGACCAATGCGCGCGCCGTCTCTATGCCCAAGGACCGGATTGAACGCGCCATCAGCCAAGCCTCTGCTGCTGGCGGTGAAGACTATAAGATGGTGCGCTACGAGGGCTATGCCCCCGGCGGTATCGGCCTGATCATCGAGACCTTGACCGACAATCTTAACCGCACCGGCGGCAATGTTCGCAGCTATCTGAGCAAGGCAGGCGGCAATCTTGGCACCACGAATTCGGTCATCTCTGGCTTTGATCGCGTGGGCGAAATCTTCTATCCAGCCGCGGCGGCCAGCGAAGATGACATGATGGAAGCCGCCCTTGAGGCTGGTGCAGATGATGTAGAAAGCGATGCCGACGGCCATTCCATCACTTGCACCTTTGAAAGCTTGAGCGAAGTCTCCACCGCTTTGGCAGAACGCTTTGGCGATGCGGAAGCCGCCAATGTCGTCTGGCGGCCCCATGCCCGCATCGAAGTGACCGGTGACGCTGCCGCCAGCTTGCGCAAACTCATCGACATCTTGGAAGATGATGATGACGTGCAAAGCGTGTTCGGCAATTATGAGATGGAAGAGGACGAGGGGGAGTAGTTTTTCTTCTCTCCTAAGGTCCTTGTCGGTGCGGTCGGAATGGGTCAATGTAGGCCCATGATCGACCTTCTTGCCCAAGCCCATTCCCTCAAAGCCCAAGTTGCGGCGCGCGCCGATGAGATTGATGCTGCGCGACGTTTACCCGCCGACCTTGCCAGAACGCTTGCCGATGCTGGCTTCTTCCGCATGGCGTTACCGTCAGAGTATGGCGGGCTGGAATTGGCCCCGGCGCGGATGATCGAAGTCATTGAAGTCATGGGCAATGCCCATGGCTCTGTCGGTTGGTGCATCATGATCGGCGCGACCACGGCGATCAATGCCGCCTATTTGCCAGACCATCATGCCCGCACCATTTGGGCCGACCCCTCAATCATCACCGGCGGTGTCTTTGCACCGAAGGGCAAGGCGGTGCGCGAGGGCGATCAGTACCGGGTGAGCGGGCGGTGGAACTGGGGTTCTGGCAGTGCGAATTGTGCTTGGCTGGTCGGTGGTGCTTTGACTTTAGGCGATGGGCCGCCCCAAGCGCGCATGATGTGGTTTGAGCGTGATCAAGTCGAGCTCATCGATACGTGGCATGCCATGGGCATGAAGGGCACCGGCAGTGGCGATCTGGCCGTCACCGACGTCTTGATCCCGGCTGACCGTTCAGTCTCTCTGACCGATGATAAGGCCCGGATCGAGCGGCCGCTTTATGCCTTCCCAGCCTTTGGCCTTCTCGCCATGTCGATCGCGGCCGTGGCACTGGGCAATGCGCGCGGGGCGATTGACGATCTGGTGGTGCTCGCAGGCGGCAAAGTGCCAACCGGGGCGCGCAGACCCTTGGCAGAGCGGGCTTCAACGCAAGTCGAGGTGGCCAAAGCCGAAGGCATGCTGCGCGCGGCCCGCACCTATCTGCTCGATAGCGCAGAGACCGCCTATGAAGGGGCCAGTCGCACCGGGGCTTTGACCCTAGAAGACCGCGCCAATTTGCGCATTGCCGCCACCCACGCCGTGCGCACCTGTGCGGAAGTCACCCGCATGATGCACGAGCTGGGCGGGGGTACGTCAGTCTATGAGACCTGCCCACTGCAGCGCCGCTTCCGCGACGCCCATGTCGCCACCCAGCACATCATGGTCGCCCCAGGCTCACTTGAACTCGCTGGCCGCGCCCTATTGGGCATTGAAGGCGATTACGGGCAGCTTTAGTTCGTCGCCTGTGCCCGTCCCGTAGGCCCGACTGGGCTAGGGCTGTGCAATTGTTCGTTGAGTTGTTCGGTCAGAAGCGCGAGGCGGTTTTGCCACTGGGCATTGAAATCCATCACCGTCATGCTGACCAAACGGCCATCGGCGATCTGATGGCTCCACACAATACCGTTTTCGCCTTCAGACCTGTAACTAGGCCCCGTCAACTTCGTGGAAATGTACAAAACATCCGCGTTTTTGTCATAAGCGACATCAAAATCTGACATTTTGTTTCCGGCCCCGTAGGATTGCTCACCCCCGATCTAGCAGAATTTGAGACATATTCCCAGCAAATTTGACTGTTTTTGCTAGGAAGCCCGTTACTTTACCACGATTGCGCCATGGTCTGAGAGAGTTAGATGCGCAGCAGGACACACGGCTGACACCTCCACCTGCACCCCTTGGTTGACCCGGGCGCCAGCTTGGCCCAAAAGCCCCCTCGGAACGCGGTCGTGGCGGAACTGGCAGACGCACTGGATTTAGGTTCCAGCGCCGCAAGGCGTGGGGGTTCGACTCCCCCCGACCGCACCACTTACTGCACCCAGCATAGACATGGGCCCCACATCGTGGCATAGGCGCGCACCTTTCGGGCTTAGGCCCCAGCGCTATCCCATCAACCCGCGTAATCCGCTTCCTTTTTAGGACATCATCATGCAAATCGTCGAAAAATCTGCTGAAGGCCTCAGCCGCGTCTATGGCGTCACCATTGCTGCCGCCCTCATTGCCACGCGCACCGATGCCAAGATCGCAGAATTGGCCCCTCAATTGAACATCAAGGGCTTCCGCAAAGGCAAAGTGCCTGTCGTTCATGTGAAGCGCATGTATGGCAAGTCCATCCTGGGCGATTTGTTGAACGAGCTGGTGCAAGAAGGCATTGAGAGCACCGTGTCGAACAACGGCATCCGCGCTGCTAGCCAGCCAGACGTGACCAATTTGGGCAATCTCGGCGATGTGATGGACGGCAAGGCCGACCTGACCTTTGATGTTGAGCTCGACATCATGCCAGACTTCACCCCCGCGGATATCCAGACCCTGTCGGTGACCCGCCCAGTGGCTGAAGCAACCGAAGCGGAGATCGACGAAGCCTTGGCCGAGATCGCCAAGCAGTCGCAGTCCTTTGAAGTGAAGAAGGGCAAAGCAGCCAATGGCGATGCGGTTGTTTGCAACTTCGTCGGCAAGTTGAACGGCGTTGAGTTCGACGGCGGCAAGGCCGATGGCTCCACCGTGGTTCTGGGCTCCAACACCTATATCCCAGGCTTTGAAGAGCAATTGGTTGGCGTGAAAGCTGGCGACGAGAAGGTCTTGAACGTGACTTTCCCCGCCGAATATGGCGTTGCGACTTTGGCCGGTCAGGCCGCGACCTTTGACGTCACCGTGGTGGAAGTCAAAAAGGCCGTTGAAACCAAGATTGACGATGACTTGGCCAAGAATATCGGCCTGTCCGACCTTGCGACCCTGAAGGACGCGATCAAGAAGAATATCGAAGATCAATTGGCACAATTGTCGCGCCAAAAGGCCAAGCGCTCGTTGCTGGACGCTTTGGACGCCACCCACAGCTTTGAGTTGCCCCCCAAAATGTTGGCAGCCGAGTTTGACGCCATTTGGGCGCAAGTGACCCAAGACAAGGCCGCTGGCAATGAAGACCCAGAAGATGCCGGCAAGTCGGAAGACGAGCTGAAGGCTGAATACACCAAGATTGCAGAGCGTCGCGTGCGCTTGGGCCTTGTCTTGGCAGAGCTTGGCCGCGTCAATGGCGTTGAAGTCAAAGACGAAGAAGTTGGCCGTGCCATTCAAGCCGAAGCCTCGCGCTATCCCGGTCAAGAGCGCCAAGTTTATGAGTTCTTCCAAAAGAACCCCAATGCTGTGGCCAGCCTGCGCGCGCCTTTGTATGAAGAAAAGGTCGTCGACTTCGTTCTGCAATTGGCCAAGGTAACCGACGTGACGGTTACCCGCGCTGAGCTGGAGAGCGAAGATGAAGTCGCCCCTGCTGCAGAAGCTAAGCCTGCCAAAAAGGCCCCAGCCAAGGCAAAGGCCAAAAAGGAAGACGCGCCAGCCGAAGCAGCCCCAGCTGAAGCTGCGGCAGAAGAAAAGCCTGCGCCAAAGAAGAAAGCTCCTGCTAAGAAGAAGGCTGACTAAGCCTTTCTTCGGTGGTTTGAAATCAAGGCCCCGGTCATCCGATCGGGGCCTTTTTTTTGTTTGGGCGCGACTTCTTTGCCTGCCATCCCTGTCGACCCCAAGAGGAGAGGGGCTTCCCCCCCAACACCCATAGCCCCGCCAAGAAAAACCCAGCGGGGGTGACCATAAAGAGGGGCCGGGGCGCGTGGTGCGCGCCAAATAGGGGGTGGGCCAGATTAACGGACTGGCCCGGAATACGACGCAAACCGTGCGCCCCGGCTGTGTAAGTCTGTGTGCCCAAGGGAGGATCATGAGCCCTCCTCGGTGGTGTCATTGCCCCCGCCTGTACATGAAGACCTTTTAACGAGTGGGTTTAGAACCCGCTCAAGGAGATCCCGCGAGTTTTGATTCAAGCCTATTGAAAGACCTGACCTCCGGCTTCACACGGCAGTCGGGCTCAGGCACACCGGGCATAGGGCGAGTTTTTCCCTATGAAACTATAAAGCAGCCACGTCTGCCTTACTTAGTCCCGCTTACCAATCCCCAACAGTCGGCCTAACTCTGACCTAAACTCCTCAGCGTTGTGGACGGGGTCTACTTTACGCTGCCGAAGCCACGTGGGGATATGTGATGGTTTATCCCGCTGAAATGGCGCTTCTACGGCCTGTTTAATCAGGGCTTTTGTTTCCTCGGGCGACAGGTTTTGCGCCTTAGCCTGCGCCTCTGCGCGGGCCCTGGCCCTGGCTTCTCGCTGATCCATTTTATCGAGAATGCCCTCCAGATGCTCAATCAAAGCGGCTTCTTCCTGTTTCCGCTCTTGGATAATCTTTTGCTGTTCCTCCTTCGAGCGAAAAAAGGATTTTGACGGGGCAGGCGGGGCGGGGCGTCTGGGTTTCTTGTTCATGGGGCAAAGATTAGCGGTGCACGCGCTCGGTCGGATGGATTGGGGGTTGCTCCCCTTGCCCAGCGGGGAGCGGGGATCACAGCGGCCTCTCCCCTCGCCCCTTGGGGGAGAGGGGGCAGGGGTGAGGGGGTGCCGACGCAAGGGCGCGTTGGTTCTTTCACGGTCATGGCCATCTCGATTTACCAACAATATTGCGCCTGTAAGCCCTCACCCCCGACCCCTCTCCCAGTGGGAGAGGGGAGTTCCGGCTCCCATCAAACCCTCCGACAAGTCTTCTCACCCAAGCTAGAGCCTCAAGAGGCGCGCTTGGTGCGTCGATGAAGTTGCTTTTGACCACCAACCTCGCGCGCGTTCAAGATTGGGGCACGCTGGAGTTTGAGTAGGAAAATTGGGGACAAAGGAGGCGCTACCTTTGAAAATGGTTTAGTCGTTTTAGACCAATCCATCAGCTCACAGGGCATTGCTGCTCCTATTTTTAGTGATCGACTAGTTGAATTTAGAACTCTTGGATTTGAGCAAGATGTCTGTGGTTGTCGGTATCAAAAAAAAGTTGTAGCGATCTCTAGAAGTCCGTGTTGTTGAATTTACAAGTTAAAATTGAGGCAACGGCAATGGCTCAGTACCTAGGTCTATACTTTGATACAGTCGGCGGCGAATATCCTGATTTAGACGTAGTGGCTCGGACAGCACTCGCTTACTCTGGTGCGATAAAGCGTGTCGCTCTCGAAATAGACCCAAATTTTGAGGTTATCGTTAGAGTCGATGGTTTCTCGCCCGGTAGCGTAACTCTTCATTCGTTTATCGATGAAAACGGCAAAATAAAGGTAACTAAGACGACTGGTTATGCTCTTGCAGTTTTTGTTATGATGTGGTTTTGCGACAAAACGCTTGATTATGCGTTTGGCCGCTTTTTAGACGAGGTCGTGAAAAGCCAGCCTGAGGTCGTTAGATTGTCACCCGAGGATATCGAAAAGATAGCCCTAAAGGTCAATGAACTAAATGGAAATCCAAAGATCAAGGGTTATGGTGAGCGGGTCCGGATTGAAGCTGCGCGTGACCCAATAGTTGTTGGCATGGGCGTATCAGTCGCGCGAGGTAAAAAGCCAATATCAATTCTAAAGTCCTCGCTATTATTTCCCTTTGATCTTAGTTCTGAGCTCGAGCCTGCAATGATTGTTCAGGGCTCCTCCTCAACAAAAATCGGAGCTGGACGAGTTAGGCAAGTGCGATCGGTGCTCACAATAGTGAAACCAGCGCTTATTGTAGGGCGGCGGGCATGGAGGTTTAGCAGTTTCGGGGAAGGCGAATTCAGCGCGAGGGTGACCGATACGTACTTTTTAGATAACTTACTAAATGGAATTGCCTTTGTCCCGATGGTAGAAGGAGTAAAACTAGATGCAATTGTTGAGATTCATGAAAAATGGAATGGAGATGTTTGGATTATCCAAAAGAGACTTGTGACTACTGTCCTTGATATCAGAACTCCAAGCCTTCAAAGCGACTTGTTCCCCACTGCACCCCCACCTTGACCCAAACCGCGTCCGGATATAGGAACGCCGCCGAAGAAAGCCTCTGAGTCTTGGGGTGCCTTAAGGGCATGGCTTAGGTTTGTGGGGTCTTCCAGACACTGTGATCATCTCGCGCATGGCGCACCGGACCAAGGGGGACGGTGGTTTTGCTCGTTTTGGCGTTTGCGTTTGGAGGCTTGAGATAGGGCTGCGCGCGCAGCTTGACCTCCTTGGTTACCCGTCTTGGCGGGACGCGCATTGGAAAGAGGGTAATAGCCACCCATCCGTCGGCTATACAGGAGCGTTATAGAAACATGCCAACGATCAACCAGTTGATCCGTAAGCCGCGCCAACCATTGAAGGTGCGCAACAAGGTTCCAGCCCTGAAAGGCTGCCCTCAACGTCGTGGTGTTTGCACCCGCGTTTACACCACCACCCCAAAGAAGCCGAACTCGGCTTTGCGTAAGGTTGCTAAGGTTCGTTTGACCTCGGGTTCTGAAGCTGTGTGCTACATCCCAGGTGAAGGCCACAATCTGCAAGAGCACTCGGTGGTTCTGATCCGCGGCGGCCGCGTGAAGGATTTGCCCGGCGTTCGCTACCACATTCTGCGCGGCGTTCTCGATACGCAAGGCGTTAAGAACCGTAAGCAACGCCGTTCGCATTACGGTGCGAAGCGTCCGAAATAATTCGCTGCGCGAATTATTTCAATTTTTGTTTCTCGCGGGCTCCAACCCGCAAGTTGTTTCTTGCAGGCCAAGCCCTGCTGCTAAAGTGTAGACACGAGGTTTTCCCATGTCACGTCGTCGCCGCGCCGAAAAGCGCGATATCCTGCCAGACCCGAAGTTCGGGGATATGGATGTCACAAAATTGATGAATTACATCATGTATGAGGGCAAGAAGTCGGTTGCAGAATCGACCATCTACGGTGCCTTCGATCTCTGTGAGAAGCGCGCTAAGCGGTCCGCTTTGGAGGTCTTCCATGATGCTCTTGATAATATCTCTCCAGCCATCGAAGTGCGTTCGCGCCGCGTTGGTGGGGCAACCTATCAGGTTCCTGTCGAAGTCCGTGCAGAGCGCCGCAAGGCATTGGCTCTCCGCTGGCTCGTGGGCGCTGCGCGCAAGCGCAACGAAACCACCATGCAAGAGCGTCTTGCAGGTGAGTTGACCGACGCCGCCATGAACCGCGGTTCGGCTGTCAAAAAGCGTGAAGACACGCATAAGATGGCTGAAGCGAACCGCGCATTCTCGCATTATCGCTGGTAATTCCAGCAAAACCACGATCTCCCCTGAAAGGGTTTTTCAATGCCTCGCACCCACGCGATTTCTGACTATCGCAACTTTGGCATCATGGCGCACATCGACGCTGGCAAGACCACGACGACTGAGCGCATTTTGTACTACACCGGTAAGTCCCACAAGATTGGCGAAGTCCATGACGGTGCGGCTACCATGGACTGGATGACGCAAGAGCAAGAACGCGGCATCACCATCACGTCCGCTGCGACCACCTGCTTCTGGCGCGACAAGCGCTTGAACATCATCGACACCCCAGGACACGTGGACTTCACGATTGAAGTTGAGCGTTCGCTGCGCGTGTTGGATGGTGCTGTCTGCGTGCTCGACGGCAACCAAGGTGTTGAGCCTCAGACCGAAACCGTCTGGCGCCAAGCTGACAAGTATGACGTGCCCCGCATCGTGTTCGTCAACAAGATGGATAAGATCGGCGCGGACTTCTATAACTGCGTCAGCGAAATCGTGACCCGCGTGGGTGGTAAGCCTGTGTGCTTGCAATTGCCTATCGGTGCCGAAAACAACTTCAAGGGCGTGATCGACCTGATCTCCATGAAGGCGATTGTCTGGTTGGAAGAAAGCTTGGGCGCGAAGTTCAACGTGGAAGAAATTCCCGCTGACCTTCTGGAGCAAGCCAAAGAATACCGCCACAAATTGCTCGAAGCCGTCGTCGAAATGGACGATGAAGTGATGATGGAATATCTCGAAGGCGTTGAGCCAGACGAAGACACCATCAAGCGCTTGTTGCGTCTGGCTGTTCGTCGTCGTGCGTTCCACCCAGTTCTTTGCGGTTCTGCGTTCAAAAACAAGGGCGTGCAGCCTTTGCTTGACGCAGTTGTCGACTATTTGCCATCGCCAGCTGACCGCGAAGCGATCAACGCAATCGACTTCAAGACCGATGAAGAAACCAGCCGTCAGCCAACTGACGAAGATCCATTCTCGATGCTGGCCTTCAAGATCATGGACGACAAATTCGTCGGCACGATCACCTTCTGCCGCGTCTATTCGGGCAAGTGCACCGCCGGTGACGGCGTGCTCAACTCCTCGCGCGACAAGAAAGAGCGTATTGGCCGCATGTTGTTGATGCATGCGAACAACCGCGAAGACATCAAGGAAGCCTATGCTGGCGATATCGTGGCATTGGCTGGTCTGAAAGAAGTCCGCACCGGCGACACCCTGTGCGACCCACTGAAGCCAGTGATCCTTGAGCGCATGGAATTCCCAGAGCCTGTGATCGAAATCGCGATTGAGCCTAAGTCGAAGGCAGACCAAGAAAAATTGGGTCTGGCATTGGCCAAGCTTGCGAACGAAGATCCATCGTTCCGCGTATCGACCGACCAAGAAAGCGGCCAAACCATCCTGCGTGGCATGGGCGAACTGCACTTGGACATCAAGGTCGACATTCTGCGTCGTACCTATGACGTGGACGCAAACGTTGGTCAGCCAAAAGTGGCGTATCGCGAACGCATCAACAAGCGCGCTGAAATCGACTACACCCACAAGAAGCAAACCGGTGGTACCGGTCAGTTTGCCCGCATCAAGCTCATTTTTGAGCCAGGTGACCCAGGCACTGGCTTTACCTTCGAAAGCCAAATCGTCGGTGGTGCGGTGCCTAAGGAATATATCCCAGGCGTCATTAAGGGCCTTGAGAGCTCGGTTTCTAATGGTCTGTTGGCGGGCTTCCCGCTGATCGACTTGAAGGCAACCTTGATCGACGGCGCTTACCACGATGTGGACTCGAGCGTTTTGGCGTTCGAAATCGCAGCACGCGCCGCTTTCCGTGAGTTGAAGCAACATGGTGATCCACGTCTGCTTGAGCCCATCATGAAAGTGGAAGTCGTCAGCCCAGAAGAGTTCACGGGTTCCGTGATCGGCGACATCAACTCGCGTCGCGGGATGATCCAAGGCCAAGACATGCGCGGCAACGCAAACGTCGTGAACGCCATGGTGCCTCTGGCTAACATGTTTGGCTATGTGAATGATTTGCGGTCCTTCTCCTCGGGTCGCGCTTCGTTCTCCATGTCCTTCGACCACTATGAAGAAGTGCCACGGGCCGTGAGTGCGGAAGTACTCGCCAAGCTTGCTGGCTAATCCCAAACCCCTTTTACCCAACTTATGAAAAGCTGAGAGACAAAAATGGCTAAGGAAAAGTTTGAACGTACGAAACCGCATTGCAACATTGGCACGATTGGTCACGTTGACCATGGTAAGACGACGTTGACGGCGGCGATCACGATGACGCTGGCGAAG
>VYMB01000101.1_pt1 | contig 44046 bp, 45 predicted proteins | sample 5115321 | NCBI WGS metagenome assembly VYMB01 (sample SAMN12291794, study PRJNA351875) | freshwater metagenome | isolation source: freshwater lake | place: USA: Michigan, Wintergreen Lake | collected 2011-08-02 | reverse complement strand
GGGGCACGCTGGAACCGAGACAATGCTCCCCGTATCCTTCGTCTGCGATGTGCTTATCTCAATCGTTCTCCTCTGTTGAGTATTTATGCTCATTCCTAAGTGGGATACACCCCACCACATAATGTGGGTCTAAGCATACTCCAGAGTCATCGTGATAGAAGAAAGATTATCAAATACCTTAATAAAGCTAATATTGATGGTTGGGTTGTAATACCAAGCATTAGCACTAGCCCCATTGAGGGCATTATAATCTCCATTGCCTAATTTCTGGATTTCTTGATTGTTGAGAATAACTTTATTCAAAGAACCAGAGCTTCCCTGAGTTTCAGAAGGATCGTGCAAAATAGCAACAAAGAAAAACGTCTCGTACTTAGGCGTATATTTATCATGAATACGCTCTATCTTAATCTCACGATTTTTCGGTGCTATGTATTGATGGGTAATCTGAGTTTGGCGATATTCATTCTTCGCTAGTGGATCACCCCCTTGCTCTTCTGGTTTGTCCAGTGCTGAAGAACGACTCACCCCATCATCTAAATACATTGTATATTCACCACGTTGACCGGGATAAATATTCAAAGTAATAGGATTGGGTTTACCTTGCTGATTCAGTTCTCCTACATATTGTTCAATCTCAATCATGGGAATAATTGCCCCTGAACGAACATAGATAGGAACGATGAAATTAATGTGTTTCCCCTCAAGATTAAGATTCGCATCAAAGTCTCGAATCGTCGTTCCTCCTTCAACAAAACTGGCTAAGGGTAGTTGGTTGTTCATAAAACAATACCAATTACTACCTTGGGGGACTTGGGGGAGATAAACATCCCATTTACCTCCATTCGTCTCCGATTGAGGTTTGGTAACAGGAGAAATGAGAAGATCCTTGCCAACAAAAAACTGGTTATCAAGGAAATATTCTTTATCATTATAAAGAGACTGGTCTTGAGGATCATTAAGAAACATAGGACGGCAAATCGGCATTCCATCCAAACAATTCTCGAAAAGGCAATCATAGAAAAGCTGCATCAACCGATATCGCAATTCAATATAATGTCTGCAAATCGGCAATACCATTTTATACAAATCTTGCGGTTGAGGAATAGGCAGTCCCCGTTCGTTGAAGTATTCTTCATACATAAAAGGTTCTTGGAATGCCTTACGCCCTTTGCGGACATAATGATTTCTAAACCAAGGCAAGAAAGCACCTGCCACTGTCCAGCGAATTAAAAGCTCTGGACTTGCCCATTCACCATTATCTATATAGGAAGTTTCAAAACCACCTATATCTTGACCGCAAATCGCTAATCCACACATTCCCAGAGAAAGAACCTGAGAAATATTCATCCGTAGAAAATCCCAATCCGAAGCATTATCTCCCGTCCATAATCCTGAAAAGCGATGAGAGCCAGTAAAACTACCGCGTCCAATGATAAAGTTGCGTTTATTATCCCGTCCAGGTAGATAATTTAGTCCATGATAAGTGGCTTTATGGAGATTGTAAGCATAAAAGTTCCAGACTTTGATTGCAGGGGTTAATTGAGGTGTGACACCAGAAATAAAATCACTGGTAACATAGAGTTGAAAAGGAAACCCTTTCATGTCCCCACGAGTCTCACGAATAGCAGGGGTTGTCATATCTTGCCAGACCATTTCTAACCCAATATCAAAGAGATATTGATATTGGGTTCCCCACCATTTTCGCACTTCGCTTCGCCCAAAATCAGGATAATGACCTGGCGTTCCTAACTCATTGCCATAGGCATCATTGCCATAATAAACTTCTCCGATATAAGGTTGACCACTGTTAAATCCTTGTATTTTATCGGGATCATTGGGACGATATTCGTTGCCTCCACCATAGCACTGATAGGAGCGACTAGCAGGATTATCGGGGTCATAACGTTTATCTAAGACGAAATAACTATTGCTTAATCCTTCCTGATAGGTCTGATAATTGATATCTTTGTTGCTAATGACAGGAGTTATATTTGTACTGCATTTTATCCCCTTTTTCCGCAAATTATCAAACATTGATAAAGGGTCAGGAAACTTATTAGTATCAATGGTAAAAGTTTGGTAGTTATGTTGAATATCTACATCAATATGAAGACCATCCAAAGGAATCTGATAATCCCGATATTTTCCAACAGCCCATTCGACACTACCTCGACTATCATAACCATAACATCCCTGATGATAGCCTAAAATATAACGAGGTTTTAAACGGGGACGACCGACAATTGAGGTAAAATCGTCTAAAGTATGACGTGGTTCGCTATTCCAAAAGAAATAATAGTCTAAGTCACCATAGCGAGTTCCAAACATATAGCGACCTGAATTCAGATAACCCACATCAACCAAGATTTGACCGGGGTTATCAATAAAAATGGCATTAACACTCTTTTGATCGGGAACACCATTAAATTCAAAAAAGAAAGGATCAGAATGGTAAAGGGGTTCTCTTTCATCTAAAGGACCTCGATTATAAACCTGTCGATAGCGCATATTATCAAAGTTGAAATAATTCAACTGGGCTGTATTTTTGGTTAAACCCTGTCCTCCTTGTTCCCCAAAGCCAATATATTTGGCAGTAGCTGGTTTATTTACAGCTTGGATAATGGCATAATCTTCTGCTCCATTAGAAGTATAGTAGATTCCGGGATTAGCGGTTTGCCAAACTCTGAAATAGTCATTAGTTTCGGTAGAGAAGCCAAATACTTCAATCACAAAAGGCTTAAACTTGACAACCATTTTTAAGCTAGGATGGTCATCTGTCCCTTGTGTTTTCAGTTCAATTTGTTCATTATTTTCCTGAATACTTACTTGGAAATTCTCACTAGCCTTGAGAACTGTTCTAAGTTCTTCAATGCTATCCATAACAACCGAGCGAGTATTTTCTGTAGGATATTGTTCACCAGATTCGTAACTGGGATTGAATCGCACACGAAAAGTATCTTTTTGAATAAATTGAATTAACAGACAGCAGTTTCTCCCGTCGGCTTTGGTGAAATTAAGACTGAGACATTCGCCATTTTTATCAAAAGAATGAGAAGTGACTTTTTCTAATTTTTCCCATTCTTTATAGCGAGAAAAATAGTCTTCTACTTTCAGGAATTTATAGGCATCATCAGCCGCAAAAATTTCATTTAACATGATTGACTCCAATTAAGTTACAAAGATTAAATTGAGTATTTAGCTGATGGGATGAAATTCATTCGCCATCCAAATACAATCAGTATCAGCATAATATTGATGCCAAGGATAGAAAAATCTTCCTTCTTTATCAATACTGGCAAAGGGAATATGGGTATCACCCGGACTCATGAGAACATCTTCGTAAATGGTGTTAAAGTCATTGGAATGAAATTTTTGCATTCTCCCAGTGCCGTAAATTTGTGTGTGAACTTCTAGAAATTCTCGAACTGCGTGATAAGGTTTTAGCAATTTGTTCATGGCTTCCTAAAGTTAGGTGGGTGGAATAAAAATGCCATCCTTTCAAGTACCAGCAATTGCGATATGAACAGAGGATATGTTGATCCTCGTGGTCTCGTATAGCTTGGATGTACGTCTAAGCATATATAAACAATACAGTAACGTACACCCGCCCCCCCGACAACTGTATTAAAAGCTACATTTTAATAAATATTGACATTTCTCTCCCTAATTATCGCTCTTCTGGGACTTTAGGTGAGATAGAATAGACTTGTTGCGTAATAGTGGCATAATGGGGAAGAAACAATGATTGGATATCCCCTTGAATGCTGAACATTGGCAGAATATTGCATCAAGATAGACTCTTGAGAGCGACCACAAGACTCAATAGAAGACCGTTTGAGACCTTGTTAGAGAAATTTGAACAGGTGTATTTGGCGGAAGCAGACAACAGGGAAAAGCCAAGAAAAAGAGGTTCTTCGGTTTGTGTTATGCAATGGACGGAGGTTATAAGGGATGAAACCCTTATAGAGAAAGACATTTGGCGATTTTTGCCAATTGTTTTTGCTCTAGAACGAACTAATCAATTAAGTCTTTTGCCGGATAAGGATTTAGGGCGATTGATGCCACCCGATCAAACCATACCAAGTAACGAAGAACCATTTTAATTTATAATTCGGGAACATTTTCCTGTTCATGATTTTCTATTAATATTCCCAAAATTTCCATTAAAGAAGCAAGAGGATGATTTTCATTTTCTCCTATTTCATCTATCAAATTATCTAACATAATTACTAATTGTTCATATTCTGATTCGCTACGAGGAATAAAGAGTATTTGGTTTAAGTTTATCCGGGCTTGCCGTGTTTTCTCTATATCTATCGTCGGCTTTTTTTTTACTCCTTCCATTTATTTTTGTCGTATTCAGCATGAGTTAAAACTTCTCGAATATATAGCGGTTCTCGTATCTGTGATGTACAGTTTAACCTTTGCTGATTAAGCTTTTCAGGATTGAGAATGTACCTCTTGTGAACAGGAAACGCTATAAATTTTTTGTCGATTGTAATAAATCGCCGCTATGAGTCTAATCTTATTTCCACCTTTGAACCCCCTAAGCTACATCTACATACTCACAGATCGACACTTTTAAGCCTTCCAAATGAAAAATTATTGCCTCAGCAATTAATTGTTTAACTTCTTCTAATGTTTCTGCAACCGCAACACATCCAGGAAGATCGGGAACATAAGCACCGTAGCTATTTTCTCCTTTTTCAATAACAACTGCATATCGCATTATATTTTGTCCTCCTCAATTTGAGCTTGTCGCCATATATTTTTAAGAGTCCCAATAGGAACATCAACGCTGGATTTCGACCAACAAAGCAAAGGTTTGCGCTATCACCACTACAATAAAATCACTACTCACCCGCAGCAGATAAAGCCATAAGTCCCGAAAATATTACCCTTAATTAGCTTTAACTTTCTGGACGATCGGATCGGCAGTGGTAGTAGAAACCATAGCCGCCATAACTTGTTCAGGGGAAACCGTAAAAGGTAGGCGATGAATGTCCGAATTAGGCTGACAGGCAATTGCGGCTGCGTGGCGCAATTGGGCAAGGGAAACATCTCTTAATCCTAAATCCTCTAGGGATTTCGGTAAACCAATTTGTTCATAAAACTGGATTAGTTGCCCCCGGGCCGATACTGCCAATTGATTGCCCAAAACTATTTCCTCTAGACGCAATTGGGCGAGAATGCCGTAGGCGACTTTTTCCCCGTGCAGGGCATGATGGCAAGCGGGAATATGGGTTAAACCATTATGAATTGCATGGGCGGCCACGGTACGACAATTAGCACCCCCTAAACCACCAATTACTCCAGCCAATAAAACGGTGGCATCTACCACCTGTTTCCAGTCCTCCCCGCCGATATTTTCTAGGGCTGCCGGGGATTTTTGGAAAAGAATATCCCGCAAAACCCGGGCCTGTTGGACAGCGGCAATGATCAGGGTTTCTGTGGAATGACCGCTACTGACGGAAGCTTCGTACCATTTAGCGATCGCATCGCCAATACCAGCTATTAAGGTTCTTTTCGGGGCAGTTTGGATAATACCGTAATCGAGAATTAATAAATCTGGGCAACGGGCTAGGGACAGATCGTAAAGAAACGCCCCCGCGTCAGAATAGATGTTAGATAGGGCCGTCCAAGCGGCACAGGTAGCGGCGGAGGTGGGAATCGTGGCGATTGGCAAATGGCACTGATGGGCGAGTAATTTGGCCGTATCGAGGGCTTTGCCGCCACCCACACCGATGATAAAATCTGCCTCATGACTCTTGACAGATGCCTTTAAATATGCTAGGGAATTTTCCGAACAATCGGGGGCGTAACTGTGATAGCTAGGGGTGAGATTTTTCAGGGGAGATGACAAAAAAGCTAAGTTGCGATCGCCGCCCACCACCAGGGGACGTTTCCCCAAATCCGCTAACTTGCCGGTGGATTCTTCTAGGGCATTGTCACCCCGAATCACTTGTGCGGGGGCGATTAAAAGGGGCAAAACAGCGACAGCATTGGACATTTTTTGACAACCTCTCAGGATTATTGGCTAATTTTAGCGAAACTTTCGGGAAAAAGCTGTAGTTCAGGGGTATTATCCCCCGGGGCGGAGAAGGATTTTTTAATCTGTCCCAGGTACAAAGGAGCAGATAAACCGGGCTGAGGGTGAACGAGAGTGCGAGCGCTAATGATAAATTGATTATTACCGCCAGCACCGGCGCGACCAGAGGAAAACAAGTCACTAGCGGCTTGTTTTAGGGTTGCTTCCACCTGCTCGGGAGTAACAGTATTGGGTAGGGAGATAACAGCTTGATTAGCTCCGTTATCATAGACAAGGGAGAATCTCACCGCCCCCGGAATTTCTGTGCGGGTAAATAATCCTAACCCAAGACCGAAAATTCCCACCGTCAACACAGCCATAAAGCTAGTGACACCGACGAGACGAAAGCGGATTCCCCAACCGACGAGAAAAGCGATAATCGTGAGTACCAAAAAAACCAGCGTGGCAATACCAGACCATTGGATGTATTTGGCGAAGTTTAGGGGAATGTCCATATTTTCTATAATACTGATTCTATGAAAACGGTTAGCATAAACCATTGTACCTATCCTGTTGTCGAAACTTTCCATTCTGTCCAGGGCGAAGGCTTTTGGACGGGAAGCAATGCTTTTTTCCTCCGTTTAGGAGGTTGTGATGTCTATTGTCCTTGGTGCGATCAAAAAGAGTCCTGGAATGCCCACCGTTATCCACAACAATCGGTGCGGGAATTGGTTGAGATGGCAAAAGACGCTAACCCCGCTATGGTGGTGATTACCGGGGGTGAACCTTTAATGCACAATCTTGATCCTTTGACCAGGGAATTAAAAAATCAGGGTTTACGGGTACATTTAGAAACTTCTGGCGCTCATCCTTTTACTGGGTTTTTCGATTGGGTGACTTTTTCTCCTAAAACTTATAAAATGCCCGATCCTAGTATTTATGCACGGGTGAATGAGTTAAAAATTGTCGTGGCTAATCCAGAGGATTTAGACTGGGCAGCTATGCAGGAAAGTCAGTTATCAGAAGGGGTGATCAAATATCTGCAACCCGAATGGAATACAGTGGAAAGCAAAGAGTTAGTCTTTAATTATGTTCTCCGGCATCCCCAATGGCGTCTCAGTCTCCAAACCCATAAGTTTTTAGGAGTCCGCTAGTCAGTTATCAGTTATCAGGAGTCAGTTATCAGGAGTCAGGAGTCAGGAGTCAGGAGTCAGGAGTCAGGAGATTACTTTTTATTTATTCTCCCCACTCCCCAATTCATAATTCATAATTCATAATTCATAATTCCCAACCCCTAATTGACTAACAAGAGGTTAAATACTATGTCTAACAACAATTCTGAACGAGTAGTGCGTCGTGGTCGAGTTTTTCCGGAGATTCAAGCTACAGAGGAAGAAAAGGCCAAACATCGCGCCCGACAATTAGAATTTTATCATCGTTGTTGGCCGATTTTTCAGAGTTTACAGCCCCGGTTAATGAAACATTATTATGGTTGGTACATTGCGATCGAACCCGATAGCGGCGATTATTTTATCGATCCCGACAAAGAAGTGGCTAGTAAAAAAGCAAGGGCAAAATATCCCGACAAAATCCATCATATCTTTGGCATTAATGAAACTGGAGTTAGTGGCAGAATATGATTGAAGGGAGATTTGGAGAAAATGGTCAAATTTATTTTGATATCGATTTAGTCAGCCCTAATGGTCTGGTGTTACCTGTAGAAGCTATGCTAGATACTGGTTTCACGGAGTTTTGTGTTATGAATGACCAAGATGCTCGCAGTCTTGAATGGCCATTTTTAAACCAAGATAAGTTACGCACCGTCCAAGGAGAAGCATTTTTTGATATATATTTAGGCAGAGTAAGAATTGATGATCAGGAATACGAAATTCCCGTCTTTGCAGGGGAGGCAATTGAGGAGATTTTGTTAGGTTCCCAGTGGCTAAAACAATTTATCTTAGTAGCTAATTATCAACAAGCACAGGTGACATTAGGGTAATGATAAAAAAGGCGATTATTTTACTTTCCGGGGGATTAGATTCAGCGACAACAGCAGCGATCGCTCTAGCTGCTGGTTATCAATTAATTGCCCTTTCCTTTCGTTATGGACAAAGACACGAGCGGGAATTAGCAGCGGCGAAAAAAATTGCTAATTTCCTCGATATTAAAGAACATCATCTGATCGAAGTCAATCTATCTTTGTGGGGAGGTTCCGCTTTAACGGATCAATCTATTGCTATTCCCCAAGAGGGAATTAACCCGAATATTATCCCGATTACCTATGTGCCGGGGAGAAATACAGTTTTTATTTCGATCGCTCTTTCTTTAGCGGAAGCAAGGGCAGCGGAGGCGATATATTTAGGAATTAATGCGGTGGATTATTCTGGTTATCCCGATTGTCGTCCCCAGTATTTAGAGGCCTTTCAAACTTTAGCTAATTTATCATCAAAAGCGGGTTTAGAAGGGAAAGCACCCCAATTAATTGCCCCTTTGGTGATGGATAGTAAGGTAGATATCGTCCGTCGTGCTGTTAGTTTAGGGGTTCCCATTGCTGATACTTGGTCTTGTTATCAAGGTGAAGTTGAACCCTGTGGTTTATGCGATTCCTGTCGTATCAGAGATCAGGCTTTAATTGAGGCTGGTTATCCCGAATTAGCCACTCCCCTGTTGAAACAGTCGGGGAAAATAGGGAGGATAGTGAAAAATGGAGATAATCTAGGCAATTAAATGTTCAATGAGGATTTTACTGCCGATTAATATTAAAACTAAACCGCCGAGAATTTCCACCTTTTGACTAAATAAATTACCGAATTTATGCCCGATAAAAACAGCTATAAAACATAAAGCAAAGGTAATAGAACCGATAACAGTGCAAGCTAAAAGTAAGGGAGTTTTAATCATCGATAAACCCAAACCAACTACTAAAGCATCGATGCTAGTAGCGATCGCTAATCCGATTAAAGTATAGGAATCTAGAGGATTAAATTTTTTTTCCTCGTCATCATTTTGAACAGCTTCGTAGATCATTTTACTGCCGATCGCCCCTAAAATAATAAAAGCGATCCAGTGGTCAAAAGAGGCGAGAAACTCGCGACAGGTTAGACCGATACCCCAACCGATCATCGGCATAATCGCTTGAAATCCCCCAAAAAACAAAGCAATTTTCAAAGCCTTATTAACATGAATATGACGAATCATCAGGCCACTGGTCAGAGAAACGGCCACGGCATCGGCGGCTAATCCCACGGCAACAAAGGAAGTGGTTAAAAGTTCGAGTGAAGTAAACATCTATAGTTGTTTATCCTTTAATTTCCCCTTATCTTAACTAATTTTTCCCAAAAAAACTTTCATATTTATCTCATGATCTTCTCATTTATCTATCATCGAATTGAAAACGTTTCAAAGCAAAAGTATAACCGTAGAGATTGAGGGTGATTACTGGTTTCTCAGCGATCGCCTGGACTTGATCGATCGCTTCTAGGGTAATTTTAAGGTGGCGAACGCTACCATATAGGAAAAGTGCCCAGTAAAAAGTTATGATGATTTCAAGAATTACCAGAGAATCAGAGGGGAGAGAACGGTGATAAAATTAGCTAATTGACTCCCCTAACTTAAATACCCAATAACCGCTCACCGAAAACATGGCTGACTTTTTTAACACCTATGGTTTTTTAATTGTTTCAATGATATTTGGAGCCATCTTGGGCATTTCAATTTATCTGCCCTTAATGGCTGGTCAATTATCCTTAGCAACTCCCGGTTTTTACGCTTTAGGCGGTTATGTGGCCGCCATTATTTCCACGAAAGTTTTTACTAATACCGGTAGCAATTATCCCCTAGCTTTGGTATTTTTAGAAATGTTAATTGCTGGCATTATTTCAGGAATATTAGCCATAGTTTTAGGTATTCCTGTTCTCCGTTTGCGAGGGATTTATTTAGCTATTGCCACGATTGCCTGGGTAGAAATTTTGAGAATTATTGCCCTTAATCTCGATATAACTGGCGGTGCGGTTGGTATTTTCGCCATTCCCCAACCTTTCACTACTCAATTAGCCTACCTTTGGCTGGCTTTGCCCCTCTTATTCCTAACTATGCTGTTTCTCTACCGGTTAGAAAACATCAAAATTGGTCGGGCATTTAATGCCATTCGTGCCGATGAATTGGCAGCTGCGGCCATGGGAATTAATCCCACCTATCACAAAGTTTTATCCTTCACTTTTGGGGCGGTTTTAGCGGCAGTTGTGGGAGCGGTAAGCGCCCATTTTCTCAATACTTGGAATTCCCGTCAGGGAACTTTTGATGCCAGTATTATTTTCTTGGCTTTCGTTTTAATTGGTGGTTCAAGAACTTTTGTCGGTCCAGTGGTGGGAGGCATTGTTTTAACTGCTTTGCCCGAAGTTTTACGCGCCCTCGGCGGCGTGAATGGTTTACCAATTTGGTTAGGGAATTTTTTGCGCGATGGTCGTTTGATTATCTTTGGAATTTTAATTGTTTTGGGAACAATTTTTTATCCTCAAGGCTTAATTACACCTGAATTAATCAAAAAACTAATTCCTTTTAAAAGACGTTCCTCTCTTAGTCAATTTGATTCCTAGTCATGGATCAATGTTGTCGATTGGATTCCTTTTTAATTAATGATATAATAGGATAGTTTATCCCCCTTTATATTCTCAGTCATCTCCGAGAATGACCCGCCAAATTCACGACCAATTTGCCAAGGAATATTTAGAGGAACTGTTAGCGCCTCTAGGAACCATAAAAAAGAGTAAGAAAGTGAAAAGTGAGGTTCAAGAAATAGATGTCTGGTTTGAACCGGCCAGTTCACCATCAAGGACCGAACTCCCTTTAGGTTTACTCGGAAAAATGGCGGCGACTTCCTGTTTGTTTGAACCTTTCCGTAACCCGCCCTCAGAAATAGAGATTCGCAGTTGTATATCAAAGTTATATACTGTTCATAATGACCTGTTAAGAAAGGCGAAACGGGCAAACAAAACTCTGACGGTCGCAGAATTGCCAGTTTTATGGATTCTCACCCCCACCTTTTCAGCTAGAATGATTCAAGGATTCAGGGCTGACAGCGATGAGAGGAATTGGTTAAAAGGGGTTTACTTTTTAGCTGACTTCCTCAAAGTGGCAATCGTTGCCATCCACCAGTTACCAGTGAGTGAAGACACTTTATGGTTGAGGGTTTTAGGAAAAGGAGAAACACAAAAAAGAGCCGTAGAAGAGTTAGTTCAATTGCCAGAAGATAACTCTTTTAAAGAAAATTTGTTAGAAATTCTAGCCAACTGGCGTAAGAATTTGGAATTGAGAGATAATTTAAGTAGCGAGGAACAGGAGGACATCATGAACCTATCACCAGCCTATCTAAAACAGCGAGAAGATTGGAAAATAGAAGGAAAACAGGAAGGCACTTTAGAGGGACAACTCTCGCTGATAGCTAGTCTTCTGGAAGGGCGGTTTGGAACCCTAGATTCGGAATTGTCTGGTCTAGTTGAACAGATTGCCCAACTTCCCATCTCAGAACGCACCGGGTTACTTCTTTCTTTAGTGAATTTATCCCGCTCTGAACTGTTAGAAAGATTGGGAGACAATTAAACTTTCAGTCCGCCTAAACCATGCGGTTGGGAGTCTCTAAAGACAGCATCGACTACGCTAATAACAAACTTTGGACAAATTACCTGTCCAGTTCTACTTCTTTCGGTGGCAGCGTGCTGGACATTATAAATCCCTTTGCCTTTTGACTTTTGACTTCGAGCGAAGCGAGTGGCTGGGCATGGGCGAATGAGAAGTACAATTCTCAAGAGCTATCTTTCGGGCACTTAACCGCTGGGTTAAGGTGATTTCCTCTAAAGAAATTACCAGAGGATCAATTATCTGCTATCAGAGCTTGGCATTGTTAAACTCTGCCGAAGGTAAGTTTATTCTCGGAAATCACCTAAGCACTGAGTGATTAAGGTTTCGACACTAATGAGCGAACGTACAGTTTTTACGCCATTTTATGCTGCAAGTCACATTGAACCACGCCCATTTTTTCTGTTTAGCAATAAACATCCTGCGCCTAAAAGTATGACACCCAAAACATTATTTGGCTCTGGGATAGAAGCAGGAGAGCCAGTAAATTCTACCTCACGAATCTCGATTCTATTAAATACACCAATATTAGAGCTTAATACAACCAGATCGACTCGACTAACATTAGGTACAGCTTGACTGAAATTATATGTTGCGGGGGCTACTTGACCTATGGGTGCTAAGAAAGTATTGGTAAAGCTAACAGGTATCAGATTATTAGAACTGTCAAAAAAATCTAGTCTAAATTGACTAATTCCTTCAGCAAGAACATTAATATCATTCCATAAGCCTTTGTAACCCCTAAATCAGGTGTTTATGTCAAGCTATTTTGAAAGCCTTGCTAGAAACCAGTTTTATGGATAAGTATAATTACTCACTTGCATAAATGAGATGCTCCCGTCACCTACCAAATCTAGGGTAATTGTTCCTGATGGACTATTAGATGCAAATCCATTAAAAGGTGGAGCATCTGATGTGATACCGTCATTAATCTGATTGAGAGAGAAAGGTGCCACAGGAATTAGAGTCGTGCTAGGAATGATAGATGTTCCAGCAATTGTAGCGGCTTCTGCTACCATTGGTGCAAGCAGAATGGCGCAAGTAATGGAAAACGGTACTATTTTTTTCATGGCCTATTTAATACTTATGAGAAAAGAGTGCGACCGCCCTCCCTCGTAGCTAGATCAAGCAGCACCCCAACCCAACACCAAAGGGAGATAGCAGAAGCATACACACTCCCCCCCCACAACTGTATCAAAAGTTACAATTTAATAAATCTTTATATTCTTCTCCCTAACTAGCGATTCACAGGGGAAAGAGTTTCAGGTATTTTCCCCTGTTTTACTGCTTCTCAGGCGACCTATCGCCTTCCGTGAGGGATTGTGGCGCGGTGTGTCAGATTCGATAATAGGGTTCAAAATTTCGCTAACCGCTACTTGAGCCATAGCGTTTTCCCTTAAGCAGAATTCACGCCGCCTCCAGTTCATAATGCAATACCAGAAGCTCATCAGAGCAACTCGATTCGCAATTGGCGGCCTACCACAGAAGCCGCCCGTTGGATGGTGTAGAAAATGACCCGTGCGATGCGCCCGCTAGTAGGGTCAATTCATGAATTGCCCCTACTCCCCACTCCTGTCTCCTAACCCACCCTGCTGATACGGATATCCCCCTTCCGGCTAATGTAAAGAAAACGTTACAGTAACAAGTAAAGCCCAGTAGCCAGAAAGCCGTCGATCATGTTTGAATACTTTAACCAGAAAGCTATCAAAGCGGTGATGTTCGCCCAAGAAGAAGCCCGTCGTACCGGTCACAGTGTCGTGGGTACGGAGCATTTACTGTTAGGATTGATAGGAGAAGCCACCGCCACCGCAGCCTTAATTCTCAAGGATTTAAAAGTTACCCTGCACGAAAGTCGCCGCCTGATTGAAGGAATGACCGGCCGCGGCACGGGTTACAGTCCCGTTAATATCCCTTTTACCCCAAAAGCGAAAAAGATGTTCGAGCAAGCATTTCAGGAAGCTCGACAATTAGGGGAACAGGCGATCGCACCTGAACATCTATTACTCGCTATCACCGCCGATCCCGAATCCCTAGCCGCTAAAGTTTTAATTATGCAGGGTGTTGATTTGATCAAACTTCGCAGCCTTTTACTGAAAAATGCTGGGGAAAAAGTCGCTAGTGGTCGCTTTACGGCCAAGAGTGACTATGAAGACCAGAAAAATGCTCCCCAAGGCGGTATTTTAGCCCAATATAGTCGTAATTTAAGCCAAGAGGTCAAAAATGGCAAAATTGACCCTGTAATCGGTAGAGAGCCAGAAATCCAGCGAGTTATCCAAATTTTGGGCCGTCGCGGCAAGAATAACCCGATTTTACTCGGTGCGCCGGGGGTGGGCAAAACAGCGATCGCTGAAGGGTTAGCACAACGCATCCATAATGGCGATATTCCCGAACTTTTGCGGGATAAACAGGTAATTGCCCTCGATATGGGGTCTTTACTGGCGGGAACCCGTTTTCGCGGCGATTTTGAGGAACGTTTAAAGGGTGTTGTGGAGGAAGTTAGCAAATCGGGCAGTATTATCCTGTTTATCGATGAAATTCACACTCTTGTGGGTGCTGGTAGCATGGGAGGAGCTATGGATGCTTCTAACTTGCTTAAACCTGCTTTAGCTCGCGGCGAGTTACAGTGTTTAGGGGCCACCACTCTCGATGAGTATAAACAGCATATTGAGCGAGATGCGGCTCTAGAAAGACGTTTTCAGCCAGTTATGGTGGGAGAACCGACTAAAGAGCAGGCGATCGAGATTTTACGCGGTTTAAAAGCCACCTACGAGGATTTCCATCAGGTAAAATACGATCAAAAAGCGATCGAAGCTGCCGTTAATCTATCCTCGCGCTATATCAATGATCGCTTTTTACCGGACAAAGCGATCGATCTTCTCGATGAAGCAGGATCCCGCACCCATCTGCGCTATTCCCTACAAAGTAAAAGTCCCGCAGAGGTTAACGAAGAATCACCCCTAATTAACCCCGAATCTTTAATTCCGGTGGTAGATGCGGAGGAAATTGCCCAAATTGTTGCCGCTTGGACAGGTATTCCCGTTACCCAATTAACTGAAACTGAGTCGGAATCGCTCTTAAATCTGGAATATCAACTGCATGAGCGGATTATTGGTCAACAGGAGGCAGTAAATGCCGTTTCTCGTGCTATTCGTCGAGCGCGAGTAAATTTAAAGAATCCTAACCGTCCGATTGCCTCGTTTATTTTTGCCGGTCCCACGGGAGTGGGTAAAACTGAATTAACGAAAGCCTTAGCTAAGTTGCTCTTTGGCTCGGAATCCAGTATGATTCGCCTAGATATGTCGGAATTTATGGAATCCCACACGGTTTCTAAGTTAATTGGTGCGCCTCCCGGATACATCGGTTACAATGAAGGCGGTCAGTTAACGGAAGCAGTGCGTCGTCAACCCTATAAAGTAGTTTTGTTTGACGAAATCGAGAAAGCACATCCCGATGTTTTTAATCTTCTCCTGCAACTGTTAGAAGATGGTCATTTAACCGATTCCCAAGGTCGTCGGGTGGACTTTAAGAATACCCTAATTATCATGACCTCGAATATTGGCTCAAAAGTCATCGAAAAAGGCGGTAATAGCTTAGGATTCGAGATGGCTGACGATTTTGCTCAATCGCGTTACCAACAGATTTCTAATCGGGTGACAGAGGAGTTAAAACAATATTTCCGTCCCGAATTTCTCAACCGTCTCGATGAAATCATTGTTTTCCGACAGTTAACTCGCGAAGAAGTTACCCAGATTGCCGATATTCTCATCGCAGATCTAGCCAAACAATTGGCAGAAAAAGGCATTTCTGTGGAAGTTACCGCCGCTTTTAAGGATTTGGTCATCAATGAGGGTTATGATCCTAGCTACGGTGCGCGGCCTTTACGTCGTGCTTTAACTCGACGCTTAGAGGATAGTTTAGCCGAGGCGATGTTATCGGGAAAAGTCAATTCTGGAGACCATGCGCTATTAGATGTAACTGTGGACGGTGTGGTGACAGTCTCTAGTCATCAGCGCTCCGAGCAGAGCGATATTCTCTCGCAATTACAGTTACAACCAGTGGGTTAATCCCCTCAAAAATTGCTTTTTCCGGGGTTGAAAATTTTTCAACCCCGATTTTTATCATCCGGGAAAAATAACTTCTAGGGGAGCGGGAATCATCTCGCTGCGAAAGTCAAGAATCTGGACTAGGATTAAATAGGCAAAGGCGATTAAAATCGAAATCGCTCCCGTGATAATGGCGATAATTTTAGCAGAATTCATATAGTTAAACGTTAATTTCCTGAGATTGCCGCAAAAGCTACCGAAATTTATTCTCATCTACGATTGCGAGCCTAAACAATTCAAACTGAAGATATCTTACAGCACAATTCTCCCGGACGGTTGAGGGAAGGGAGTGCATCTCGGTAAAGCTGTCCCTTGAAAATTTGACAGGAGATAGTTCTTGCGGCTCAAGACATAGACTCAAATCTATGGTCACGCTTACAATTATTTTTTATTTGAATCTATACAACCAGCAAAACCCTTGCTATAATCGACAATATATGGTAATAGACCAATTCCATCCACTGCATCCGCATCCCCAAAGTTGATCAACCTCGCTTTGTTTTAAGGTAGGCTAAGGCCTACCTTACTTTATTATCGGTGATCAGTAACCAGTAAGCAGAATTGCCATTTAATACCGATCAGCGATCAGACTGTCCACGGAAAACTCACATCTGATCACTGATCACTGGTAACTGATAACTGATAACTGATAACTGATCTGATCCCCTAGCGTGATAAGCTGAGTATTGGCTAATTTTACAAAAAATTAAGACTTTCCCCTTGTGGGAGTTATCAGCTAAAACCCAGAGTAGACATAAACAATGGTAGCGACAACAGAAACTAACGTTGGTAAAATCGTCCAGATCATCGGTCCGGTCATCGATGCCGAATTTCCCAGTGGCAACCTGCCCCGTATTTATAATGCCTTAACCGTAAAAGGAACTAACTCCGCCGGTCAAAATTTATCCGTTACTTGTGAAGTACAACAGTTACTCGGTGACAACCAAGTGCGGGCCGTTGCCATGAGTACCACCGATGGTTTAGTGCGCGGTATGGATATCGTCGATACCGGCGCAGCGATTAGCGTTCCCGTGGGTAAATGCACCCTCGGTCGGATTTTTAACGTTCTTGGTGAACCCGTGGACGAAAAAGGACCGGTTAACGTCACCGAAACCTCTCCTATTCACCGTCCCGCTCCCAAATTAGTCGATCTTGAAGTAACACCGACAGTTTTTGAAACTGGTATCAAGGTGATTGACCTGCTCACCCCCTACCGTCAAGGGGGCAAAATCGGCCTCTTTGGGGGTGCTGGTGTGGGCAAAACCGTCATTATGATGGAATTAATCAACAATATCGCCATTCAACACGGTGGTGTCTCGGTTTTTGGCGGTGTGGGTGAAAGAACCCGCGAAGGAAACGACCTCTACAACGAGATGATCGAATCGAAGGTAATCAACGCTGATAACCCCGAAGAATCGAAAATCGCCCTCGTTTACGGTCAGATGAACGAACCCCCCGGAGCGAGAATGCGCGTCGGTCTCTCCGCTTTGACCATGGCCGAATACTTCCGCGATGTCAACAAGCAAGACGTACTCTTATTTGTTGATAATATCTTCCGTTTCGTGCAAGCTGGTTCGGAAGTATCGGCGCTCCTCGGTCGGATGCCTTCTGCGGTAGGATACCAACCCACCCTCGGCACGGACGTAGGCGACCTGCAAGAGCGGATTACCTCCACCAAAGAAGGATCGATCACTTCTATCCAAGCGGTCTATGTACCCGCGGATGACTTGACTGACCCCGCTCCCGCTACTACCTTCGCTCACTTGGACGGAACAACTGTACTATCCCGTGGTCTGGCTTCCAAAGGTATCTATCCGGCAGTAGATCCCCTCGGTTCCACCAGCACCATGCTCCAAGCGGATATCGTCGGTGATGAACACTACGGCACCGCTCGCGCCGTCCAATCTACCCTGCAACGCTATAAGGAGTTACAGGACATCATCGCTATTCTCGGTTTAGACGAATTATCGGAAGAAGATCGTCTCACCGTTGACCGCGCTCGCAAAATTGAGCGTTTCCTCTCGCAACCTTTCTTCGTGGCCGAAGTGTTCACCGGTTCTCCGGGTAAATACGTTACTCTCGCTGATACGATCAAAGGCTTCCAGATGATCCTTAAAGGTGAACTCGATAGCTTACCCGAACAAGCGTTCTATATGGTCGGCAGTATCGATGAAGCGATCGCTAAAGGCGAAAAACTCAAAAAAGGCTAATTAAAAGTCAGTAGTAACCGCGTTTAGCGGTTACTAAACCCAGAAATCTGCCAAAATTATCGTTATTATCACCCATGAGCATTACAGTACGGGTTATTACACCCGATCGCATTGTCTGGGATAACGTGGCCGAAGAAGTAATCCTACCCAGTTCCACAGGACAATTAGGTATTCTTAGCGGTCACGCTCCTTTATTAACTGCCCTGAATATTGGCGTAATGCGAATTCGACCGGGGAAAGACTGGGAAAATATCGCAGTTTTGGGCGGTTTTGCCGAAGTCGAAAATAATGAGATCAAAGTCCTCGTTAATGGGGCGGAATTAGGCTCAAAAATCGATAAAGAAAAAGCTCGCACCGAATACGAACAGGCCCAAACCCGTCTCGATGAAGTCAGTAAAGGGGATGACCGTCGCAAAACTATCCAAGCGCAACAATCATGGCGCAAAGCTCGCGCTAGATACCAGGCCGCCGGCGGTTTAGTATCGGTTTAAACCAAACCAAATCAAATTAAAGCAAAATCGGGCGGGTTTATATAAACCTACCCGATTCTTTTTCAGTTATCAGTTATCAGTTATCAGTTATCAGTTATCAGATTTGAGGTTTCAGTGAATAATGTTAAGTAGGTGGGTGGAATTAAATATAAGATGAACGTAGGTTGGGTTGAAGCATGAAACCCAACGCCCGATTATGTTACGAAGTGCGCTAACCCATCCTACAAATAATTGTGCCTCCCTACTTATTGAGAAGTCGCTGTTCTCCTCCTGATCGGTGATCACTGAAAACGTTTCCTGTTTTCCGTTGCCTAAAACTGGAGATTTTGTCGCTCCCCATTAAGATAACTGCTATAAATTAATTACTACCACTAAAAACAACTTCGGGGAATTTTAACTGTGCATCGGCCATGGGGATTTGTCGGCCTTGATTGCGTAACTCTTGCCAAAAATTAATTACTTCTGTGGCTTTGTTGAGAACATCAACGCGATCGGACTCATCAATCCAGTGTTTTGCTTCTAACTCCTCTTGCAGTTGCTGCCAAGCATCATGACGCGGCCAGAAAAAATAAGCGGTGAGGGGGCTAGTTCCTTTGCCGACCACCTGATCCACAGCGATCGCTACGTTCTGATCTAACCACAATACTTTTAAAATAAACTTTGATTCGGAACTGACTGTCATTGTTAATCGTTAATCGTACAATTCTCCATTATATCATCTTTTGAGTCAATTTTACGAAGTCAGTTTTTAACCATTTTTTCCTATTATGATTCCAGAAACAGACTCTTTAGCTTCTAAACAAATCGGTGTGGCCGTAATTAGAGATGATCGAGATTTAATTTTAATCGATCGCCGTCTAGCCAAGGGACTCTTGGGCGGTTTTTGGGAATTCCCCGGGGGCAAAATCGAAGGCAATGAAACGGTACAGGAATGTATTAAACGGGAGATATTAGAAGAAATTGGCATTGACATCGCAGTGGATAGTCATTTAATCACTATCGATCACACCTATAGTCATTTTCGGGTTAATCTACAAGTATATAACTGTCGTTATCTCAGCGGCCAAGCGAGAGCGATCGAATGTGAAGAAATCCGCTGGGTAACTATCGAGGAACTAGATAATTACACTTTCCCCGCGGCCAATCAAGAGATTATCAGAGCCTTAAAAGACATGGTAAACTCGAAATGATTGCTGTTAATCGTCGAGTGATTATGCTTAATCCTTCTATTCGTCAAGAACCCCGCTACGAACCGGCCGCGGTTATTCCCCTAAAAAAAGACGCTTCCATTGTCGAGTGGTTAGAAAAAAATAATCGCATGATTCCCCGGGATAAAATCGCCGAACCAGATCTGACTCTCGAAGAAGATGTGGAACTATCTGAACTCATGGATGTCGATGATATCGGTTATGATGACGACGAGGATGAATTAGTCTTAGATGAAGATTAATCCCGTCTTCTTTGGCAAATTTTACCCTTATCTGGCGCTTTAGTCGTGAACGCTAACATTTTTTCCGCCCCTATCTTTAAAAAACCCACTGGAACCCATCTCCTGATTCTACTAACGGGATTACTATTTCTGTTAGTAGTTTTTTTTCAGTCCACTAATTCCCTGTTACTGCCCCTGATGGCCACAACATTAATCAGTGGTGGTCTTGGTTGTCAAGTAGTCCCAGTGCTGCGACGCTTGAAAATGGATCAGATTATACGCGAAGATGGACCCCAGGCCCATTTAAAGAAAGCAGGAACCCCGACGATGGGAGGCAGCTTTTTTGTGCCAGTAGCCCTTATTTTCGCTTTAATCTGGTCTAAATTTACTCCTAATGTGGTGGCGGTTGCTTTGCTGACTTTTGCTTACATGGGTATCGGTTGGTTAGATGATTGGCAAATTCTGCGTTATAAGTCGAATAAAGGACTGTCTCCCCGGATGAAGTTAATTTTACAGATAACGGGGGCGGTGCTTTTTTGTCTCTGGATGTTGGTCAATCAGGTGAGTACCGATATCACCCTTTGGGGTCGATTAGTGATTCCTTTGGGCTTTTTCTTCTGGATTTTGGCGGGATTTGTCCTTGTGGCTGAAAGTAACGCCACTAATCTCACCGATGGGGTGGATGGATTAGCGGGGGGAACGGGTGCGATCGCTTTTTTGGGTTTAGGTATTATTATCGCTCCTAGTCATCCGGATTTGGCGATTTTCTGCGCTTGTTTTAGTGGTGCTTGTCTAGGCTTCATTTTTCATAACCGCAACCCTGCTAAAGTGTTCATGGGTGATACGGGTTCCCTTGCTTTGGGAGGCGCTTTAGCTGCGGTGGGTTTAATTACTGGACATCTCTGGGGATTATTTTTAATTAGTGGTCTGTTCTTTCTGGAATCTCTGTCGGTAATCGCTCAGGTTAGCTATTATAAAGCTACAAAAGGACCCGATGGCAAGGGCAAAAGATTATTAAAAATGGCTCCTTTTCATCATCATTTAGAATTAAGTGGTTGGACGGAAACCCGGATTGTGGGAGCATTTTATCTGGTTAATGCGCTTTTAGTTGTCTTGGCTATTTGGAGTAGTTAATTAAGCACTAAAAGAAAGACCACAACCGCAGGTATTTTGGGCGTTGGCATTGGTAAAACGGAAACCACCACCCATTAGATCCTCTGAATAGTCTAATTTTAAAATTTGTAGGTAGCGATCGCTGTCAGGATCGACTAAAATATTAATACCCTGACTTTGATAAAAGCGATCGTTTTCTGCCGGAATATCGGTTAATTCCAGATGGTAGTGAATTCCCGAACAACCGCCGTTTTTTACTGCCAAACGCAGATAGGAACCACTCAGGCGACGGCTTTGACTCCAACGTTCAATTTCTCTAGCGGCGGCGGGACTTAATTCGATCATTGTTTTTGAGACTATTGTGATAATAATATCAAGTTATTGTGAAGCTAAACCTAACAGTTAGGCTCTCTTAGGTTAGGAATTCGATCGCCCATTATCTCACCTAATTGTAACTGATCAATATTTGGCGATTTTCTGCGCTTGTTTTAGCGGTGCTTGTCTAGGCTTAATTTTCATAACCGCAAACCTGCTAAGGTGTTTATGGGTGACACGGGTTCCTTCGCTTTGGGAGGTGCTTTATAAGTGCCTCCTAGATTGTTTCGCCCCGATTTTTCAGTGAATATCTGCTTCTCCCCCGACGACCACATCGCGGATACGGAGACTGGGGCCACCGCAGCCAACCGGTAAACCACTTTGACCCCCTTTTCCGCAGCCTCCCGACTCATCCCAGTAGAAATCATCAGCAATTGCCTCAATATTGGCTAGGGTTTTAAAGACATTACCGGAGAGAGTCACATCTTTAACCGGTTCAGCAATTTCTCCATCGCGAATCATCCAAGCTTCCCCGGCGCTAAAAGTGAACATTTCGCCGTTAGTCATGCCTCCCTGCCAATTTTGGGCATAAACTCCCGTTTTTATCCCCGAAAATAACTCTTTAACGGCAGTAGTTCCCCGTTCAATCCAAGTGTTGGTCATGCGGACAATGGGCGGATAATGATAATTGAGACAACGGGCGTTACCGGTCGGTTTTTCGCCTAATTTGCCCGCCGTTTCCCGCGAATGCAGTCTTCCCACCAAAACCCCGTCTTTAATTAACTGAGTCGTGGTCGCAGGGGTTCCCTCGTCGTCATAAAAATAACTGCCCCGATGACCTTCCGGATAGGCCCCGTCAAAGATTTGCAGGTTATCTGGTCCGAAACGTTTGCCCATACTCATCACTTCCAAAAGGTCGGGATTTTCGTATAACATATCTGCCTCGGAAAGGTGGCCAAAAGCCTCATGGACGAACAGACCGGTTAAAATGGGATCGATGACGACGGTGTAAGTATCGCCCTTGACAGGGGGCAAAACTAGGGCTTGTACGGCCCGTTTAGCCGACCCTTGCACCTGTTCTTCTAAATTGACCAGATCCTCGAAAGCTTTTCGGGAACCGGTGGTTTCCCGGCCTGTTTGTACGCTGTCCCCATCCCTAGCGGTGGCCGAAAAACGCATTTCTAAGTCCGACCATTTTTGTTCGATTAAAGTCCCGTCAGAAGTGGCTAAAAGAATATGTTGACTGCTATCGCTGTAACGGACGGAAGTGGTGGCAATACTGGGATGGTGTTGACGCAGTAAGTTATTATAGCGATCGCAGAGGGCTTTTTTATCAGCTAATGGTACTAAACGGGGATCTGTTCCCGTTAAAGGCAATTCACAGGAGATAATTACAGGTTCTACCGGGGCAATCAGGGTTTCTTCTTCCCCAATTAAACGGGCAGCAGCGATCGCATCTTCTAATCGTTCCTGTAAACTGGATAATTGATTAAAGCTGGCAAATCCCCAACCTCCTTTATAACAAGCGCGTACCTGACCACCGATAGCAATACCTTCGCTGAGGGTTTCCACTCGTTCGGAACGCAGTAGAATATTCGTCCCCCGCGCTTCTTCCAGACGAATTGTCAGGAAATCGACGCGGTTTTTATAACGGTTAATCAGTTCACTAATTAGGTTTTTATAGTCGTTTAGAGTATCGGTCATAGGAATTAGGAATTAGGAATTAGGAATTAGGAATTATGAATTGGGAAGTGGGGTGATGGGGTGATGGGGTAGTGGGGTAGTGGGGTGATGGGGTGATGGGGTGTAGGGGTAGTGGGGCATTTGGCTGAAATTTCCCTAAATCCCTATATCCCCTTTCTAACTGATAACTGATAACTGAAATTAGGCGAGATAATCCTGTAAAGCTTTCACCTCTAAAGGTTGGGATTGCAGGGATTTTAAGGCCGCTACCGTCGCTTTTGCCCCGGCGATAGTGGTGATAATTGGTAACTTATAATCGAGGGCAGTACGGCGAATTTGTCGGCCATCATTTTGGGATTCTTCACCACTGGGAGTATTGACAATAAACTGAATCCAGTCATTTTTGATCCAATCGATAACGTGGGGACGACCTTCGTGAATTTTTAGCACCAAATCGATATTTTCGCAACCGTTTTCTAACAAAACTTCACGAGTTCCCGAAGTGGCGACGACGCGAAAACCGAGGGATTGCAGATCCTTAACCACGGGAACCATGGGGGTTTTATCGCGATCGTTCATCGAGACAAAAACCGTCCCACTGGTGGCTAAAATCACGCCGGCGGCCATTTCTGCTTTAGCGAAAGCTTTGCCAAAATCGCTGTCAATCCCCATTACTTCGCCTGTAGAACGCATTTCTGGTCCCAAGAGAGTATCAGCACCGGGGAACTTCTGGAAGGGTAAAACCGCTTCTTTGACGGCGATATGACGGGGAATTGCTTCGCTGATGATACCCAATTCCGTCAGGGTTCGGCCCGACATGACGAGGGAGGCAACTTTTGCTAGAGGAACTCCCGTTGCTTTGGAAACGTAGGGAACAGTACGACTAGCCCGGGGATTTGCTTCTAAGATATAAACTGTCTCCCCCTGTACCGCATACTGGATATTCATCAAACCGATTACTTTTAAAGCTTTCGCTAGTTCCACCGTCCATTGTCGAATTGTGGTTAAAACTGAGTCAGGAAGGGACGTATGGGGGATAGAACAAGCAGAATCGCCCGAATGTACGCCCGCTTGTTCGATATGTTCCATTAATCCCCCGATAACTACTGTTCCCGTGGCATCTGAGAGGGCATCCACATCCACTTCGATGGCATTTTCGAGGAATTTATCGATTAAAATCGGGTGATCCGGTTCTATCTGTACCGCATACTTCATATAGCGTTCCAATTCGCTATCGGAATAGACGATTTCCATTGCCCGACCGCCCAAAACGTAGGACGGACGTACTACCACAGGATAACCGATACGTTTAGCCACTGCTTGGGATTCTTGGAAACTGCGGGCAATACCATTGGGAGGTTGTCGGATGTCTAATTGTCGGAGGATTTGTTCAAACCGTTCCCGATCTTCGGCGGCATCGATCGAATCGGGTGAAGTTCCCCAAATTTTGGTATTTACGGGACAATTAGGCGATTCTAGATATCTTTGCAGGGGAAGGGCTAGTTTTAAGGGAGTTTGCCCACCGAATTGAATAATTAAACCCTCTGGTTGTTCCGCTTCGATGATATTTAAGACATCTTCTTTAGTCAGGGGTTCAAAGTAAAGGCGATCGCTGGTATCGTAATCGGTGGAGACAGTTTCCGGGTTAGAGTTGACCATAATCGTCTCAAAACCAGCTTGACTGAGGGAAAAAGCGGCATGACAACAACAGTAGTCAAATTCTATCCCCTGGCCGATGCGATTGGGACCCCCACCGAGGATCATCACTTTGCGTTTATCGGAGGGTAAAACTTCCGATTCCACCTGTTCGTAGGTGGAATAATAGTAGGGTGTCAGGGCTTCAAATTCTGCCGCGCAGGTGTCCACCATTTTATAAACGGGAACAATACCTAAACCCTTGCGATAACTTCTTACTTCGTCCTCGCTGGTGTTGGTGGCGAAGGCGATTTGGCGATCGCTAAAACCCTGTTGTTTAATAGCGAATAGGTCCTCTTTGCTAAGACTTTTCAGGGGAGTTCGTTTAAGAAACTTCTCGGTTGCCATCAAATCGGCCAATTTATCGAGGAACCAGGGATCAATCCCGGTTAGTTCGTGGATTTCCTCCCCATTCATGCCCAATTTAAAAGCATGATAGATACTATAAACTCGTTCGGGGTTAGGTGTCCGCAAACTGGCCCGGACTTCCGAGAGGGGGGGGAGAGTTTCGACTTTATCGCAACCAAAGCCAAAACGTCCTGTTTCTAGGGATCGAAGTGCTTTTTGAAAGGATTCTTGGAAAGTTCGACCGATAGCCATAGCTTCCCCGACGGATTTCATCTGGGTAGTTAGAATCGGTTGGGATCCGGGGAATTTCTCGAAGGCAAAGCGAGGAATTTTGGTGACGACGTAATCGATAGTCGGTTCAAAGGAAGCTGGGGTTTTTTTGGTGATATCGTTGGGAATTTCGTCTAAAGTGTAGCCTACTGCTAGTTTAGCGGCAAATTTAGCGATCGGGAATCCCGTGGCTTTTGATGCTAGGGCCGAAGAACGGGATACCCGGGGATTCATCTCAATCACGATTACGTCGCCGTTAGTGGGATTAACGGAGAATTGGATGTTCGATCCGCCGGTTTCTACGCCAATTTCCCGAATAATTGCCTTAGAATAGTCCCGGAGGCGTTGGTATTCTTTATCGGTCAGAGTTTGGGCGGGCGCAACGGTAATCGAGTCGCCGGTATGGACCCCCATCGGGTCAAAGTTTTCGATCGAACAGATGATCACCACGTTATCGGCTAGATCGCGCATGACCTCTAATTCGTATTCTTTCCAACCAATTAGGGATTTTTCAACGAGAATTTGCGATGTAGGCGAACAATCTAGCCCATACTGGGCCATCGGTTCAAATTCTTCTTGGTTATAGGCAATACCGCCCCCCGTTCCGCCTAAAGTGAAGGCCGGCCGGATAATGAGAGGATAGGAACCGATCTGATGGGCGATCGCTTTTGCTTCTTCTAAATTGTTGGCAATCCCCGAAGGACAGACGGGAACACCGATTTTCTCCATTGCTTTTTTGAATAGTTCCCTATCTTCGGCTTTTTCAATAGCGGGGAGTTTTGCCCCGATCAGTTCCACGTTATATTTTTCTAAAACGCCGCTTTTGGCCAAAGCTACCGCGGTATTGAGGGCAGTTTGACCACCCATAGTCGGTAGAATCGCATCAGGGCGTTCTTTAGCGATAATTTTCTCGACAATTTCCGGCAGAATCGGTTCAATGTAGGTGCGATCGGCCATTTCTGGATCGGTCATAATCGAGGCGGGGTTAGAATTGACTAAAATTACCTCATAACCTTCTTCTCGTAGGGCTTTACAGGCTTGAGTTCCCGAATAGTCGAATTCACAGGCTTGTCCGATGACAATCGGGCCAGCGCCCAAGATTAGGATTTTCTGTAAGTCATCACGGCGTGGCATAGGCTTAGGGTTGCTTGACTATAAACCCCAATCATTGTATATGTTGTCACTCCTCTATTCCCTAAAGCTTTATTTAGGTTTAATGACCTTGTTTGCTTGAGGAGTCAGTCCCGATGAAAAAATTTTCCCCACCAGAGATGAAAGAGGTTTCCTTCCCCACACCCTACACCCTCTTTCAAGTCAGGAGATAGGAGTCAGGTGTTGGGATTTCAGGGTTTTGGGGTTTTAGTTGAATTCCTTCATTCCCCCATTTCCCTACCCCACTTCCCCGCTTGCGACTCCCTAATTCATAATTGATAATTCCCACTGATAACTGATCACTGTTTACTGATCACTGATATAGCGTACAATGATAAGATTGTTTTCAAAGATACAATAGGCGTTTGTCTTCGCTAGAGAGTTTATGAAAGTTGGCGATCAAGTTCGTGTAATTGAGTCCGTGGTGGTTTATCATCATCCTGAACACAAATCGAATCCTTTTGACGTGAAAGGACTAGAGGGAGAGGTGAAAGCGTTTGTCACCGAATGGCGTGGTAGGCCGGTTAGTGCCAACCTACCCATCCTCGTCGAGTTCAGTAAAAAGTTTAAAGCCCATTTTCGAGATTTTGAGTTAGAAATCCTGGAAAAAGCCGCCGAATAGGGACTTTTTCGCTTATTTAAGCTACAAAGCGAATAAATTTATTTTTGCCCACCTGTAGGACTTTTCCCGTTAAAGCTTCGGCTGTCTCAAAACTTTTGTCCACATCGGTGATTTTCTCACTATCGATCCTCACCGCGCCCCCCTGAATTTGTCTTCTCCCTTCGCCGCTACTTTTGCACAAGCCAGTGGCCGAAAGAAGATAGAATAATTTTAGGGGAAAAGTGACCGCTGCGAGGGAAAATTCGGGGACAGAGGCCGCAGCTGCCGTATTTCCCTGTAGGACTATCTCCTGCGCCGTTTTTTGTGCCTTTAATGCCTCCTCTTTCCCGTGAAACTGGGCAACTACCTCGATCGCCAGTTGTTTTTGTGCCTCTCGCGGATTGCTCGCAATAGCATCTAAAGGCAAATTTGTCAATAGTTCGTAATAATCTTTTAACAAAGCGTCGGTGGTTTTTTCCAGTTTCGAGTACATAGACAGGGCCGATTCCCGCAATCCCACATAATTATTCAGGGATTTGGACATTTTTTGGCTGCCATCGGTTCCGATTAAAATCGGTAAAAGTAGCCCAAATTGCGTTTTTTTGCCGAAATACTTCTGTAAATCGCGACCGACGGCAATATTAAATTTTTGATCGGTTCCTCCCAATTCGACATCGGCCTCGACAGCTACGGAATCATAACCCTGCATCAAGGGATAGAGAAATTCATGGAGAAAAATCGGGTTTTCCCGGTCGTAGCGTTCGGAAAAGCCTTCTTTTGCCAACATTTGCCCGACGGTCATGGTGGAGAGGAGTTCGAGAATTTGCGAGAGGTCTAATTTCCCCAACCATTCCGAGTTATAGCGAATTTCTAGGCGATTAGGGGTGTTAAAATCTAAAATTGGGCGTAATTGTGCCAGATAATTCTCGGCATTAGCTCTCACTTCTTCGCTCGTCAATTGTTTTCTAACTTCCGATTTTCCCGTCGGATCGCCAATTCTAGCGGTAAAATCACCAATAATCACCACTGCTACATGACCAGCATCCTGGAAAGCACGCAGTTTCCGAAAAGGGATACTATGGCCTAGGTGAATGTCGCTGCCGGTGGGGTCAATACCTAGTTTAATTCTTAAAGGGCGATCGGTAGTTTGCAGTAGTTGGGTTAAATTTTCCCTAGGATCTTGGGAGTCGGGTTGATGGGGGAAGAGGTCACTGGTGCCACGGGTTAGCCAGTCTAGGGAGGAAGATACGGTCATTGTTGCTCATTTTCCACAGCCTTCCCATTATAGTTTTTATTATGTCAAGTAACAAGCAAAAGGTAGATAAACTGGTATCTTCAGTAAAAGTCGATAATATCTTGACAATTCTCCCGATCAAATATAGAGTCTTAAAATCTTCTTTTCTAAAATTATCAAAAAATTTTTCTGTCTTGAATTGCGATCAGATAAGCCGATGAATCCTAGTTATAATAACTCTATACCAATGCAGAGGATCAAAGTTTCTGTAATTGTTTCTACCTATAAATCAGCGGAGTTTATCCAGGGTTGTCTAGAGGATTTAGTTACTCAAACTCTTTATGAAAAGGGAGAAGTAGAAATTATTATTATCGATAGTGCTTCTCCGGAGAATGAAGGGGAGATTATCCAAGAGTTTCAAGAAAATTATCCTAATATTATTTACCAGAGAACTCAAGAACGAGAAACCATCTATTGCGCTTGGAATCGCGCTATTAAACTAGCTAGGGGTCTTTATCTCACCAATGGGAATACTGATGATCGTCGCTGTTTCAATGCTCTGGAAATTATGGCTAATTATCTAGATAACAATAGAGAGATTAGTTTAGTTTATGCCGATCAATTAATTACTACAATCAAAAATGATACTTTTGCAACCACCCCAGCTTTAAAACATTGGAATTGGCCAAATTACTCCTATCAACAGATGCGTCAAGGTTGTTGTGTGGGTTCTCAACCAATGTGGCGAAAAATGCTGCACGATAAATATGGTTATTTTCAGGAAAATTTTCGCTGTGCTGGTGATTACGAATTTTGGTTAAGAATCGGCAGTCAAGGGGAAAAAATGGCTTTGATTCCTGATATTTTAGGCTTATATTATTTAAATCTCCAAGGTTTAGAACATGGCAGCAATGGTCAAGCATTAGAGGAACATTATCAAGTGTGTAAAATCTATGAAATTCCCCACCCAGACATTAAGAATCTAGAAATTAAACCCAATCCAGTTAAGATGGAAGATTTAGGCATAATTTTACAGGAAGAGGAGCGAGAAAAATTACAAACAATTCAAGCTATCTCCCAGAAAAAAACCCCAATTATTGTGATTGATGGCGTAATTTTTCAAATAAATCAAGGAAAATTAGCCAGGGTTTGGTCTTCAACTCTAGAACATTGGAGTCAATTAGAAATTAGTCAATACATTGTTATTTTAGATAGAAATAACAGCGCACCACGATGGGAAGAATTTAAATATTGGCCTACAGAATCCTACGATTATAATTGTACGGGAAAGGATGCCAGAAAAATCCAAGCTATTTGCGATCGCCTACAGGCAAATTTATTTATTTCCACTTTTTATACCAGTTCCTTAACCACTCCTTCTCTACTTTTGCTTGCTTCTAAATTACCAGAAGAAAATGACAATTTACAGGTAGATTTAGAAAAACACTATGCCATTTTGTCCGCTTCTAGAATCATCGCTTTTTCCTCTCATATCGCCCAAGATTTAAGAAAGTCATACCCTCAAATTTACCCCGAACAAATTGATATTATCGAGTTTTTTGAAGTTAATCAAAAAATAGCGGAAGAAATCAATGACTTTCTCTGGTATGCGCTCAGTGAAACTAAGGAATCAAGTCAGAATCAAGTCTGGTTAGAGTTAAGAAAATTACAGGAAGCACAACAGATAATGTATCTCAAACAACAGCAAGATTATCGTACTATGCAAGAGATGGAAATATCACTAAGAGAATTAGAAAATAATCATAATAATCTCCAGAAAAATAATCAAAAATTACAGGAAGAAATTAACTATTTATCCTCCCGTAAGGGAATAGTAAAAACCCTGTGGAAGACTCCTATTTTACTTCTTGCTAAGATCAAGAAAAAACTGCCAATATTTTAGGGAATTAAGGGAAAGTTTCTGAACGCGCCTAAAAGTGGTAAAGTAATGTTAAGAATTAGAGGAGAAAACACTGTGCCACATTCGATCGTCACTGCAACTTGTGAAGGGGTTGCCGATTGCGTTTCCGCTTGTCCTGTTGCTTGCATCCATCCGGGACCGGGTAAAAATGTTAAAGGAACCGATTGGTATTGGATTGATTTTGCCACTTGTATTGACTGTGGTATCTGTCTTCAAGTATGCCCTGTCGAAGGTGCAATTCTGCCAGAAGAACGTCCTGATTTACAAAAAACTCCCTAATTTATCAGTTATCAGTTATCAGTTATCAGTTTACTGCTTACTATTTACTGATTACTGATTACTGAAAATGCTCCCTGATCCTCTTACTCCCCATCTCTTTTTTTACTTTTTACCTTACCATGGATTATCTTTTAGAAGTTGAACAAGTTTATGCTGGTTATGTGCAGGATTTATACATATTGCAAGGGGTTAACTTTCGCATTGCACGGGGGGAATTAGTCACGGTTATCGGTCCCAATGGTGCGGGAAAATCCACCCTCGCTAAGGCGATTTTTGGTTTATTAAAACCCAGTGCTGGAACTATCACTTTTAAGGGAAAAAATATCACTGGTTGGAAATCTAATCAAATCGTTCCCCTCGGAATGGGTTATGTTCCCCAAATTGCTAATGTTTTTCCATCCCTGAGCATTGAGGAAAATCTGGAAATGGGGGCTTTTACCAGTAAAGAAGCGATTAAACCGCTAAAAGAGCGCATTTATGCCATGTTTCCTCGTTTGGACGAGCGCCGTCGTCAGAAAGCCGGCACTTTATCCGGGGGAGAAAGACAGATGTTAGCCATGGGAAGAGCGCTGATGTTGCAGCCAGATTTATTAATTCTCGATGAACCTTCGGCAGCCTTATCTCCTATTTTAGTAACCAGCGTTTTTGAACAGATAAAAGCGATTAATCAGACGGGAACTGCCATTATTTTAGTAGAACAGAATGCCAAAAAAGCCCTAATGATGTCCGATCGAGGTTATGTTTTAGAAAGTGGTCAAGATCGTTTTCAGGGATCGGGTCAAGATTTACTCAATAACCCGAAAGTAGGGCAATTATACCTCGGGGCGGCCTACCATGGCGCACTAGGAAAGGATTAATTTTAAAAGGTATAGGAGAGGGGTGTGGGGTGTAGGGTGTGGGGTGTGGGGAAGGAAACCTCTTTCATGTTTGGTAGTGAAAATTTTTTCATCAGGACTGACGACCGGCTACCCAAAACGAAGTTTCACTTTTTAGCATACCAACGCCATAAAACTCGCGCTAAACGTTGGGGATCGTGACGAACTTTGGCAGTAACTTCATCTTCTGCCATTACATTCGCTAAAACAATGCGATAACCCATTTTTCCCACTTCCTCGCGATCTAAAAAGACGGGATGACTATGCTCTTGGGCGTATAATTGTAGGGATTGGGGCGATGGTGCAGTTTTTTGGGCTAAAACCGCATCAAAGACGCGTTCTTCACAGACTCCTTCGATCGCCCGAATATGATCAGCCACCGAATAATTATCCGTTTCCCCCGGCTGGGTCATAATATTACAAACATAGACGCGGGGAACCGTCACCTGTGCTAGGGCCTGACGAATTGCGGGAACCAACAAATTAGGGATAATACTGGTATAAAGACTACCCGGCCCGATAATAATATAATCTGCTTCCTTGATTGCCGCTAAAGCAGCCGGTAAAGCGACCGGATCCGCAGGATGACAGCCAATCTGACGAATTTGCCCCATAGCTTCGGTTATCTTCGATTCTCCCTCAATAATGCGCCCATCGGCTAACTTAGCCCAGAGACTAACATCGGTAAGGGTAGCAGGTAGCACTTTTCCCCGAATTGCTAAAACTTTGGCACTAGCATCGATCGCCTGTTCCAGATCGCCGGTAATCTCGGTCATAGCGCTGATAAATAAATTACCAAAACTGTGGCCCGATAAACCATCCCCGGCATGAAAGCGATATTGAAACAATTCCGTTAATAACTTTTCCTCATCGGCTAAAGCGGCGATACAATTGCGAATATCCCCCGGGGGTAAAATGCCCATTTCCCGGCGTAATCGGCCCGAAGAACCGCCATCATCAGCTACGGTGACAATAGCGGTGATATTGGAGCTATACTGTTTTAAACCCCGTAAAAGCGTCGATAAACCCGTACCGCCACCGATCGCCACAATTTTCGGGCCGCGATGGAGACGACGATGGGTGCGTAGGCGATCGACTAATTCCTCCGATGCGTCCGGTTGTAGTGCTTCTGTAATCGTTTCGACGGTGCGACTCTGACCCCAGAATAACAAAAAGACACCCAACAAAACCGCCAGCGGCCCGGAAACAGAATTGGGGACCAAACGGGCGATCGTTTCTAATGCTTGGGAAACAAACTCTAAAAAGCGATTAACTGGGGTTAATTTTACCCAAATAGCCAAACCGAAGGAGGTGAGAAAAACGCCAGTTAAACTGATTAAAAGCCAGCGTTTGACAAAAAGACCGGGAGAAAGCCATTTAAACCAACGATTAACCCGTTTAGGCGTTTTTCTGCCCACAGAAGCGGCTATTTTCCCCTTCTGAGCGTTGAGTTCCCGTAGCGTCTGTTTAAATGGACTCATAGATGTGGCCTGGCAGCGAACGCATTGATTCTGGAGAGACTGTAGCCGAAAAAGGGAACAAACTCAAGCTGACTTAACCTCCCACTTGGGAATAGGCTGCCTCGGAAATTGTGGGAATATCGGCGTATTTGCCGATAACCGACTGTATAATGCTGTAAACACAGGCGGCAAATGCTCCTAAAAAGACGACGTTAAAAAGAGTTTCTACCACCAAATTCGCCCCTAAACCCTGAGCAAAGAAACCTAAGGCCAATCCCAATAAATACACCAAAATATCGATTAAAATCGCCTGCATGGTGTTAAAGCGGATAAAATGACTGATGCGGGGATTGCGTACCACAGCGAAAAAGAGGACGAAAAAGATAATTAAACTGCCAAAGCTTCCCAGAGAACTATAGAGAAAAGCTAAGGGATATAAGGCTATTGCTAAGGCCGCTCCTAAAAAAGGAATTTGCTGGAAGATAAAGATACCAAAGGCAAAGGCCGAATATAAGGGTAAAAGATATACTAAAGCTGCAAAAATGCGATCTTTTGTATCGGTTGAGCCGCGCCAAGTCATAATCTATCGTCTCCTGAGACTACTGCTAACTTTATCCAAGATAACCCGGCAGCCCACCAGACTTCGCGTAACTGAAGAAATTGATCGAGGCCGAACATTCTTGGACCTCGATCGAGTTATTCTCAAACAGAGACGGGGTGCTTGCTTTCCTGTAACAGAGCCAGATATTCCTCCTTAAAATACTGTAGGGTACTTAAAATCGGATTGGGAGCGCTTTGACCAAGACCGCAAAGACTGGTTTCTTTGACCATTTGACAGAGATGTTCTAAGTTTTCGAGGTCGTGAATATCGGCCTTTCTGTCGATAATTTTAGCCAATAATTCAAACATTTGTACTGTTCCCGTGCGACAGGGGATACATTTACCACAGGACTCCTCGCGACAGAATTCCATATAGAATTTCGCCACCTTGACCATACTGGTACTATCATCCATAACTACCATACCCCCGGATCCCATCATCGAACCGAGTTTGGCTAAGGATTCGTAATCCACGGGAGTATCGAGTAAATTAGCGGGAATACAACCCCCAGAGGGGCCGCCGGTTTGCACCGCTTTTACTTGACCATCGGGAACACCACCCCCCATCTCCTCGACAATTTCCCGGAGAGTAATGCCCATTGGCACTTCAATCAGCCCATTATTGCTGATTTTTCCCGTTAAAGCGAAGATTTTTGTCCCTTTACTGGTGGCAGTACCGATATTGGCATACCAAGCAGCCCCAGAGCGGATAATAGGGGCGATATTAGCGTAGGACTCGACGTTATTAATCAGGGTGGGACAACCATCGAGGCCCGATTGGGCCGGATAGGGGGGACGGGTGCGGGGAGTGCCGCGGCCGCCTTCGATGGAATGGATGAGAGCGGTTTCCTCTCCACAGACAAAAGCTCCCGCCCCGATGCGGATATCCAGCTTAAAATCGAAAGTGGACTCGAATACTTGGGAACCCATTAAACCGAATTTTTTGGCCTGATTAATCGCTTTTTGCAGACGATCGATCGCTAGGGGATATTCAGCCCTAACATAGATATAACCATGATCGGCCCCCACGGCATAGGCAGCGATCGCCATTCCTTCCAGGACTAAATGGGGGTCACTTTCCAAAACACTGCGGTCCATAAACGCCCCGGGGTCCCCTTCATCGGCATTACAGATAACGTATTTTTGTTTACCCGGTTGTTTAGCCACCGTCGCCCATTTTAAACCGGTGGGATAACCGGCACCGCCCCGGCCGCGCAAACCGCTTTTGCTGATTTCCTCCACCACCTGGGCCGGAGTCATCTCGTAGAGGGCCTTGTAGAGAGATTGATAACCCCCGACGGCGATATATTCCTCAATGCGATCGGGATCGATTTTACCGCTATTTTCCCGGACAATTTTGACTTGATGGGAGAAAAAGGGATGTTTTGAGTCCCCTAATTGCACCTCGGTTTTGCCGCCGTTTAAGGCTGCAATAATGCTGGCCGCACTTTCCGGGGTGACTTCTTCGTATAAGAGGTCCTGGGGATCCACTTCCACCAACGGACCGCGACCACAAAAACCCATACAACCGACCCCCACCACTTCGACTTTATCCCCTAGGTCTGCTTCTTTGACGGCAGTGGCGAGGTTTTTTTCGATTTGGAGGGAGTTAGCAGCTTGGCAACCGGTGGAAGTGCAACAATGCACCCGGATGCTTTTTTGTCTAGCTTTTTCCTTCTCGGCCACTGCCAATAATTCTTGTAAGTCCATATTCTTCTCAATCCACTAGAGTGAAAAATTACTGGGAGAAACTCTGTAGTTTTGCTAAGACAGTTTCCGAATCTTGTTTAGGGGCCACGACTCCATCGAAGACCACGGCCGGCGCAATCCCACAGGCCCCGATACAACGGGCCGACACTAGGGAAATTTCTCCATCGGCGGTGGTTTCTCCCACTTTGACATCAAAGCTGTTTTCGATGTCTTCGAGGATTTTGCCGCTGCCTTTGACATAACAAGCAGTCCCCATACAGACTATACAGGTGTGTTTTCCCGCCGGTTTCAGGGAAAAGAGATGATAGAAGGTTGCTACCCCATAGACGTGACTGAGGGGCAGTTTTAGCGCCCGGGCAACGTAGAGGAGAACATCTTCTTCTAGGAATCCAAAAGCTTCTTGCGCTTTGTGCAGGACTTCAATCAGGGCTGATTGATTATATCCTGCTCGCTTCATGGTAATTTCGAGGACTTTGAAGCGTTTATCGCCACTGGGATGCTCTTTTTTCTCCGTTTGAGGAGGATTGGCAGTTTGCATAAATCTGAACCAAATAAATTTTAGGGGCGATGACGGGAAAGAGATGGAGAGTTATGGGTTTTCCTTGGTCATCTCCCTGCTTTTATTCTGACACTGGCTCCGGAGGGCGATCGATAACTTTATCTTTCCTTTAGTTATTGGGGAATAGGGGATTTTTCGGCGTTGTCAAATTGAAAGATGCTCCGAATCAGCCCGGAACTGAAATTACTTTGACTTGCCCTGAGCCAAGTCGAAGGGTAGCAAGGATTGCATGGCATCTTTCAATTAGTGTTTAATGAACGAATAGTGCCGATAGTTGGGCTTAAGTGGGGAACAAGACTTGCCCTGAGCCAAGTCGAAGGGGTCGCTCGATTTAGCAGTGGAATATAGCTAGGTAATAGGTGTAGGGCTAATTCATGAATTAGCCCTACAATAGGCGTTGTCAAATTGAAAGATGCTCCGAATCAGCCCGGAACTGAAATTACTTTGACTTGCCCTGAGCCAAGTCGAAGGGTAGCAAGGATTGCATTGCATCTTTCAATTTCTGATCTGACAACGCCATTTTTCTGTTATCAGTCATCAGTCAGGGATTAGGAGATGGGGAATGGCGTAAAAAGCTGCCCCGTGCCAGAGTGCCTCTCTCAAAAATAGCAAAATTCTGCACGACTACTTCATTGATGAAGTGGTTCAAGGAAAGTTTGTCAACCCTGATCAAGTTAATTTTTGTTAAGCCCATTCCCTAACCTCTTGAAGATAAATTTAACCTCATTTGTCAAGAATTATCCATCGCCAATTCAAAAATGAAACGCATCAACCTCAAGAGTTGACAGAGAAAGGCTCATCAGGTACTGTCTGATCATTAACAACAACAAATCAGACCCAAAAATGAAGCCCTCAACATCTTAACATAGAACAAAGAAACTTGCTCTACCAACTTAGTCAAGAGGGAAATTTATCTCATCTTCTCGTCACTGTCTTCACTTTCTTGATCATCTTTATTGATTTCTTCTTTAAATCCCCGTAAAGTTTTCCCCAAAGCTGCCCCAAATTCGGGTATTTTTTTCGGTCCAAATATCAGGACAACAACCACGGTAATAATTACTATTTCTGGCCAACCTAATCCAAACATAATCTTGAAAGTAAAAAGTAAAAAAAGACAAAGGAGTCAGAATTCAGGAGTCGGAAACTTAACGGTGATAACTGATAACTGATAACTGATAACTGACTCTATGCTGCCACTTCAGCGCGTTTATAAGCTTCGTCGAGGACTTCTGAGAGAGTTGGATGGGTGTGGATGCGGAAAGCGAGTTCATGGACAGATTTACGTTCAGCGATCGCATTCGCCGCTTCTTGAATTAAATCCGATGCGTGGATACCGATAATATGAACACCGAGTAATTCCCCCGTATCCTGACGATAAACGACTTTAGCGATGCCTTCCGTTTCTCCTTCCGCTAAAGCTTTGGAATTTCCCTTAAAATAGGTCTTGACAGAAGCCACCTTATACCCTTCTTCCTGTGCCAAAACTTCTGCTTGCGGTTCCGTTAACCCCACATAACTAATTTCGGGGTGGGTAAAAGCGGCGGCGGGAATACTGCGATAATCGATGGTTTTTGGGCGATTACAGATATTTTCAATGGCTATTACCCCTTGACCCGAAGCAGCGTGAGCTAACATCATTTTACCTGTAGCATCGCCCACGGCCCAGAGATGGGGAATCGGTTCACCGTCCTGAATTACCTGCATTTTGTCATTAACGGCAATAAAACCGCGTTTATCCAGTTCTACCCCAACAAATTCCAGTCCGAGATTCTTGGTCGCCGGGATTCTTCCTGTAGCAACTAAACAAGCATCTACCTCTAAAATTTCGATCGCTTCTTTGCTTTTTGCGTCCACCAGTTCAATGGCCACAGGATTCCCCGGTTTAATACTTTTTGCCAAAACTCCCACATAGGTCTCGATGTCTCTAGGTTTAATCAAGACTCTTTCGGCGATTTTCGAGATTTCTGGGTCAAATCCTGGCATGAGGCTATCTAAAGCTTCGATCATCGTCACTTCACAACCCAAAGCGGTGTATATATCCGAAAATTCTAGACCGATATAACCACTACCGATAATTGCAATCCACTTGGGTAAAGTTTCTAATCTAACGGCCTCATCACTGGTAAAAACCGTTTTATGATCGATCTCGATCCCCGGTGGGACAAAGGGAACCGACCCCGGACAGAGCATAATATCCTTAGCGGTGTAGATTTTTTCGCCACTATCCCCGATGACGCTAACTTTTTGCGGGCCGGCGATTTTTCCCCAACCGTGGATAGTATCAACCTTGAGACGTTTCAGACTATTAGTGAGATCGCCTCTAATTTTACTGACAAGGTTGTTAGCATGATCGGCAATTGTCGGACGGTCAAAATTCACGCCACCGATGGCAATACCTAGACTTTTCAGATGGTCACTATCGGCCAATTCGCGTACTCGTCCCGAGGCTGCCAGTAAAGCTTTAGAGGGAATACAACCGCGATTAACACAGGTTCCTCCCATATCTTTGGCTTCGATAATAGCTGTTTTTAGCCCACATTTGACCGCGTGTAGGGCTGCCCCGTGGCCACCAACTCCAGCACCGATAATAATTAAATCGTAGTCGAATTCACTCATAGTCTCTCTGACTCTCAAAGTTAGCATTATCTCATTTTACGATCCACTGCGATCAAGCTGTGCTATCCCGGGCAAAAACTGGAGCCAGTTTTTAGCCATCAGGCTATTTGTGCATTGAAACTGGGTATATGAATACTAATCGTGCATCTCTAGTGTTAGGTTGGACAAATTATACCTCCTGCAATAGGAGCCAGTATTAAGGAGCCAGAAGAAGAAGAAAAAATATGTCTTTGATTGACAGCCCAAAAGCCACTTTTTTACTGAAAAATCGTTAAATTCAGAATTTTAAGTTAAGTACGCCCTTGCAATCTCACTTTTGCAGCAGGTCTAATCTGCCCGGTGATGGGAGAATCTTTCTCCTACCATAATTTAGGCTCGAAACCAGAATCATTAATGATTTCTACCGTTTCTCCCGATGGTTTAATCACAAATAAACCCTGTTTATAGGCATAACGATCTACTCCTTCATCTATTTCTATTCCCGCCACTGCACCATAAGCCTGATAGTTTTTATAATGGGGAAATGCTTGTTTAAATCGACTTAATTTTTCTAAAAACTCATTGACATCATCTTTCGATAAATGAGACTTACATTCTACTAAAACTACCTCGGTTTCATCGACGGCTAAAATGTCAATCTCCATGGCTATTCCTTGCCGTTTTACCCTGGCACGACTGTAGGTTTCTTTAACATCGATACCTTTGCTACGAAATAGGCCAATAACAGCAGGTTCGACTAATTCCTCGACAAATCTTCCCCAGCGAGTGGTTAAACTATCCACAGCACGACTGGTATTGGCCACTGTTTTCTCTAGCTCGGCCAAACGGCGATCGGCTTCGGCCTTGGCTTCAGCAGCCCGGCGATCGTATTCAGCAGCCCGGCGATCGTATTCAGCAGCCCGGCGATCGGCTTCAGCCTTGGCTTCAGCAGTCCGGCGATCGTATTCTTGGCGTGATTGTTCAAACTTTTCGTTAGTTTTCTCAAAAAGTTTATAGATATCTTCGATGGTAATCGGTTGAGACATGGTTATTTGTTTTAATCTTTCTTATTTTACTATAATTGTACTAGCAAAGTACAAGATCCGTTGAGTAACGCACAGAAAACGGGTTTCTCCGAGAAACCCGTTTTCTACTCATGCACTCATGCAAAACGGAGAATAAATAATCAGTTTTTAATAACTGGATTTAGTATGAGGACGATATAGCGGGGACGGGAACCACAGTTTCTTCGTTGATCATGGTTTCTAACTGTTCAGCCTGGGATTTGGCTCAATAAATTGATCATTGTAAATAATTATTACAAATACTTGACTTAAGATATTTCTATGGTGACAGAAACACAGATCAAAGAAAAAGCGCTAGAGTTAGGTTTCCATGGGGTCGGTATTGCTTCTGTGGATAGTCAAGACTCGGCGGTATCCCATCTAAAAAGCTGGTTAGAGCGGGGTTATCACGCTGATATGGATTGGATGACTAACCCGAAACGACAGGATATAAAAACTCTTTGGCCGGAAGTGCGATCGCTAATTGGTCTCGCTCTTAACTACTACACCCCCCAGCAACACAGTCAGGAACAAAACCATGGCAAAATTTCCCGTTATGCTTGGGGACGGGATTATCACAAAGTATTAAGTAAAAAATTAAAAGCCCTCAGTCAATGGTTAGAAAGTCAGGGAGAGCAAATTCAAACCCGTTACTATGTGGATACTGGACCGGTACAGGATAAAGTTTGGGCGCAAAGAGCAGGGATCGGCTGGATTGCCAAGAATGGTAACTTAATTACCCGCAATTACGGCAGTTGGGTCTTTTTAGGGGAAATATTAACTAATTTACCTTTAGAACCCGATCGACCCCATAGCGCCCATTGTGGCAGCTGTAGCCGTTGTTTAAGCGCCTGTCCCACCCAAGCAATAGTTAGTCCCTCTGTGGTGGATGCTAATCGCTGTATTGCTTACCATACCATCGAAAATCATGCTGTAACTTTGCCTACAGAAATTGCCAAGAATTTACAAGGTTGGGTAGCTGGCTGCGATATCTGTCAAGATGTCTGTCCTTGGAATCAACGTTTTGCCCAAGTTACCGACGTGGAGGATTTTCAACCTCGTCCCGAAAACCTCTCGCCAAGATTGGAGGAATTAGCTAATCTAACTATAGAGGAGTGGGATCGTCGTTTCATCTCGTCAGCCCTACGTCGAATCAAACCCCAGCAGTGGCGACGTAATGCCCAAGCTAATTTAGCTCATTCCCCTAACCCCGTACAAGATGACAATTAAAGTGGTCGTGTTCGATTTTGATGGTACTATCGCCGATACCCACGATACTTTCGTGGAGATTGTCAATCGTTTGGCTAAAAATTTTGGTTATCAACCCGTCAATGAGGAAGATTTGGCCAGACTAAAAAACCTTAGTTCCCAAGAAATTATTAAACAATCCCAAGTTTCCCCCGTTAAAATCCCTTTTTTACTCTATCGAGTTAAACGGGAATTAAATAAACAAATTGAATGCCTGAAACCCTTCCATGGCTGGCATCCCTGCCTCCTTACCCTTAAAAAAAGAGGCTATAGATTGGGAATAATAACTTCTAATACCAAAGAAAATGTCACCATATTTCTAGCAAATAACCAACTCTTAAATTTATTTGATTTTATCTATTCGGGAACGCCTTTATTCGGCAAACACAAAATTATCGATCGCCTGATCCGACAAAATAAATTCCGCCCCGATGAAATGATTTATGTCGGCGATGAAACCAGAGATATTACTGCTGCCAAAAAAAGTCAAGTGCAGGTGGTGGCAGTCGCTTGGGGCTTTAATTCCCCTCAAATTCTCACTCAATTTAACCCCGATCATCTCATTGATCATCCCCTGGAATTATTGGATATTTTAGATAGGGCTGGCTGAAAAAGTTTTTACTAGGAGCATTGACATTTGTACTAGAATATCCAACACTCAGTTTAATTAAATATAGACTCCAATGGATGGGGGCAGAGAGACTCGAACTCTCACGAGCTTATAAGGCTCAACGGATTTTAAGTCCGTAGCGTCTACCATTCCGCCACGCCCCCGTTATTTAACCGACAATTTCCTATCATATCACAAATAATTTAATTAGCAAGAGTATTTTCAGTAAATTATTTTAGCCCGCCAATTCGATCGCCACAAAGGGGGAAAGACAGGGTAAAATAATCAGCAGGTGAATTGCAGTTCACCGACAGCCATTGAGAAAAATCAATCCTTATGCAATCAATTCTGACGCAAGAAACCATTATCATCGCCCTGATCTACCTATCTCTCAGTGTCTTGTATTTGCTCGTCATTCCCGCCGTTATTTACTACTACCTCAATACGCGCTGGTATGTGGCATCTTCTTGGGAAAGAGGGTTTATGTACTTTCTGATGAGCTTTTTCTTCCCCGGGATGCTGTTGTTAAGTCCTTTCCTTAACTTCCGTCCCCAACGTCGTACCCTAAAAGCTTAAGTTATCACCAAAAAAACCCATGAGACGCATTGATGTCATCGGGATTGGTATAGGGATGTTTGCTATGGGCGGCATCCTCTACATTGTCCTACAAAAAACCGGTTTAGATAGTGCTTCGGCGGGAATTTGGAGTCAAGCGGTGTTGGTGGGTGGTGTCATCGGTTGGATTTTTACCTATCTGTTTCGAGTCGCCACCGATAATATGACCTACGGCAAACAGCGCAAAGATTACGAAGATGCCGTCTTTAAAAAACGCCTAGAAGCGATGACTCCCGAAGAAATCGCCCAAATGCAGCGGGAGATTGAAGAAGAAAAAACTAAATAGATGGATGAAACCCGATAAAATCATCATCGGTTGGCGAGAATGGCTCGATTTACCCGATTTAGGCATTACCAAAATTAAGGCCAAGATTGATACAGGCGCTCGCTCCTCGGCCCTACACGCTTTTCATCTCCATCCTTTTCGAGATGGCGATCGCAATTGGCTGCGCTTTCAAGTTCATCCCTACCAAAAAGATAGTCACCACACTGTCACCACCACCGCAGAAATCCTCGAATGGCGACAGGTAAAAAATTCCGGTGGTCAAAGTCAACTACGTCCCGTTATCAGAACAAGTGTATTACTTGGCGGTCTTCAATGGCCGATCGAATTAACCTTGACTAATCGCGATGTCATGGGTTTTCGGATGTTATTAGGACGAGAAGCGCTGAAAAAAGGCTTTCTTGTCCATCCGAATCAGTCTTTTTTACTGAGTTAAGTTATATTCAGTTATCAGTTATCAATTATCAGTTATCAGATGTGAGTTTTCAGTTCACTGTTTACTGTTTACTGTTTACTAAAAAGGCTTTTCTGGGAAGTGGGGAATTAGGGAAGTAGGGAGTGGGTTTTTAAAGTTCGATTGGGAGTTAATCGCACTATTAAAAACAGATTTGGTATTATTATCTAAATTCTTGGAGATTGTTGCTGTATAATTGTGATGACTGCCTCCGCTTTTCAGCCGAACTATGCCCATTCCCGATTTTCAATCGATTATGTTGCCGCTATTAAAAATACTTGCAGATGGCAAAATTTATAAATATCGAGAAATTTTTGAAGCCTTGGTTAGAGAGTTTCAAGTCACGGAAGCGGAAAGAAAAGAAATGCTTCCCAGTGGACAACAAGAAATTTTTGCTAATCGAGTCGGTTGGGCAAAAACCTATTTAAAGAAAGCGGGATTAATTGACTCACCCCAAAGGGCAACTTTTGTAATTTCTGAGAAAGGAAAAGAAATCTTATCTCAAAATCCTGCTCGAATTGATACAAAATTTCTGAGACAGTTTCACGAATTTCAAGAATTCACTCAAGTCAATAAGCAAAATGAAACTATTACTCTTGAAAGCAATTTATCAACTTCTGATCAAGAACAAAATCCCGAGGAATTACTAGAAAACTCCTATCAAGAAATTCGTCGAGCATTAGCGACAGACTTACTTTCTATTTTGCGAAAATTATCCCCAGATGCTTTTGAAAAATTAGTAGTAGAATTACTGGTAAAAATGGGTTATGGTGGCTCGATTAGAGATGCAGGTAAAGCGGTGGGTAAGAGCGGGGATCAAGGGATTGATGGGATAATAAAAGAAGATAGACTCGGTTTAGATATAATCTATATTCAAGCCAAAAGATGGGCTGATAATAATGCCGTTGGTCGTCCAGAAATCCAGAAATTTGTCGGGGCATTAGCGGGACAAGGAGCCAAAAAAGGTATTTTCATCACCACTTCCTCTTTTACCAAAGAGGCTTTAGAATATGCCCCCAGAAATGAGATAAAAATAGTGCTGATTGATGGGGAAGAATTAGGTCAATTGATGATTGATTATAATTTAGGTGTATCGACCCAAAAAATCTATGAAATCAAGAGAATTGATCACGATTATTTTGGGGATGAATGAGAGAGAGAGGGGGACAAGGGTTACAGAAAACGGCCATGGCGTTAAAATAGATGGAAAAAATAGAGGTTGACATCCTCGCCGCCGTAAAACGGACGGCGATTCCTCACCACGCCACTTTTTTAGGGTGGTCGCTGAACGGGGTTGACGCTTCACAGGATGCTGCTTCTTTAACAGAAGTCTTACGCTTTCCTCTACGTCCATTTAAAGTCTCCGAATGTCCTCCGGCGACCTTGATATTTACCGCAGCGTTTACATCTCGATCATGAAAAGTTCCACAGAAAAGACATTCCCACTCACGGATATTTAACGCCTTT
>VYMB01000059.1_pt1:5000-46446 | contig 46446 bp, 69 predicted proteins | sample 5115321 | NCBI WGS metagenome assembly VYMB01 (sample SAMN12291794, study PRJNA351875) | freshwater metagenome | isolation source: freshwater lake | place: USA: Michigan, Wintergreen Lake | collected 2011-08-02 | reverse complement strand
AGACTGGGCTGATAGAGCGCCAGAGGTGGCAGAGATCGTAGCTGCGCCCGCAAATGAAGCCGTGCGCGACTGAATGCTTTGGGTCGTAGCGACAAAGACAGAAGTGCCTGCAAACGTGCCAGACGCGCTCGCAGTTGAACCTGTAGCCGCGCCCAAATCACCAAGCGCGAGCACGCCAATAGGCGCACCACCGACAACGCCGGAATAGGTGACAGAGCCGGAAGGTGGCGCAGAGGGTGCCGCCAGTATTGGAACGCGGACGCGGAGCGCCATGTTAGTCTCCGATCAGCGGCGGGCGGTTCTTGAACGGGTGCGCGGCGGGCAGGTTGGCGGTCAGGCCCCACTTATGGGCGAGGTAGCCTTCGACAGTCTCGCGACGGCGATTGTCCGTAGTCTCCAGCAACAGGAACTCGGTCATCGTGATGTTGGATTTCCGGTTCGGGTTATTTTGACCCGCGAGTGTGAAGCCAGTGTTCGCGGTGTTCGGCGCAGCAATGCCACTCGTGGTTGCTTCCAGCGTCCCGTTTCGCCACACGCCCCAGCCTGTCACGTTGCTCTGGAATACCATGACCTGCGCGTTGGTGTTGTTGTATGCCGTGCCGGAATTCAGGTCGTAACTATTTGTGATTGGAGCAGCGTAATACGGATACGACGCCCCGAAATTGTTAGCGTTCTTCACGTAATGCAGCGCGCCAAGGTCAGCACCACCAGAGCGGACACCAACGCTTGGATTATAACCATCGCCCGCGCCCGCGCCGCGCCGAATGAACACCCAATAGACGCCGTGCGTGGTGTTCCGCATCCGCGTGGTGGAGACGTCCAGTTGGTCGTCCGACCCGTCAAATGTGATCCCCGGCAAACCAAAGAAGCCTGTTTGGGAATACGCAGGTCGAGCGGCTGCCGTCGCCTGCGTGGCGTTCGCACCATTCCCGCTCTTGTCTCGCCACTCGCTGACACCCGTGGCAATGGTGATCGTGCTTAGGTCGGCGGCGTCCAGCCACACCGCTGGAAGCACCTGCGCAGGCGTCCAGAGTCGCCCCTGCAACCGCGCCTCATCGACAGGCGAGACGCCGCGCGGCATTAGCTGACATCCTCATTGTAAGTGCGGACGTAAAATTCATTCGCGCTCGCGGCGAACGACACGCCAGCGTTGTTCACAATCTGCAAGCGGCAGGGAAAGGGATAGAGCCGCACCATCGGGAACGTGACAACCTTCGCAGACGCGCCCGAGGCCAACGCCGCCGTGTAGTTGTCAAAGGCCCCGCCGTTCGCGTCCGGCAGGTCCGTCCCGTCGCCCGCATAGACCCGCAGCGTGACGCTGCCGCCCGTGCCCGGAGTGATTGACCCAAGCTTGACAACCACCGCCGCGTAGAGGTCACGGTTGCTGCTGTTGTCATAACTGATCAGCGATGATGCCGAGCCGTTGGCCAGCGAATTGAGCGCGGTGCCAGCGAGGTTCGACGAGCGAGACCCGGGTGAAGCCCATTTTGCGACTGCCATTATACACCTCCTCGCGCCAAACCAACGGTTCGCGCCGTCACCTCAACCCCGTTGTGTTCTGCCCACGACGGATAACTTCGAATTTCGCCAAGCCGCTTGACCGCGTCAGCTTGTGCGGCGGTGATCACGCCTTGGGTCGCCAGTGCGTCCATCTGATCGCGCACCATTTCCGACCCGGCATCCGCGCCCGCACCCTTGATGAGGAGCATCGCCCACTTCACGCGCGGTATGCTCTGGGCCAGAACCTCCAGCGCGTCGAGCACAGCCGCCCCTGCGTCCGCGCCGAGCGTCTCCATGATGAGTCCCGGCCCAATCAGTTTCGACTGGATTTTGACGATTTCTGGGAGCGTCTCGTCGGGTTCGTTGAGGATGCGTGCGACCTCCCAATCTGGAATCGCGGCATCGAACTCCGCAACTTTTTCAGCGATGATGTCAGCCATTATCTGATCTTAGCCCCCTCGATAAACAGGTTGTCGATTGTTGCGTTGTCGAGATTGATGGCCGCAGCCATTGCCGAGACGAAGGCCGACTGCCGCACCACGTTTGGCGCATATTCCCACGCAATTTCGATTTCGGGATTGGTTGCCGCCTTCACCGCCTGCTCGACTTGGCCAAGCAAGCCATTGCGAAACAGGATAGCGCGCGCCTGCCACATTTGGATTTCGACAGGCACTTGCGGGGGTGGCAATGGAACGACGGACCACATATAAGCTACCGCGCCGCCTTCAAGTATCCCGAGCATCTTCTCGCCAAGTCGGTGCGTCAAAGCATTGAACGACGGTGTGACCTCGCTAACCACGCGCCAGTCGCCTTCCGGCACAAGGGTAGGCCGCTTGAACCATTCGGTGCGGATGATCTGGCCGTTTTCGATCAGTGCGTATTCTTGAAGTTGGGTCACGGTTAGAGTGTCCTTCCTTGACGGGCAGCTATACGAGAAATGATTGTGTTCTCATCGGCAACGGATGGCACCTCAAACCGTGCAACAAATCCAGTAAAACGGCCTGCAACCGTTTCGCCCGACAACCGAGAAAAGAATCGAACAGTATCAACCGAATGCGCGCTATTGGTCGGGAATGCGCTTACTTTTGACCCTAGATCGACCTTGGTGCTTATTTCACCCGTACTGCTTAAGGCTGTGAATACGGTATCGGTGCTATAGGAGAATGCCTGACCTGCAATTGTAGGCGAGTTATTTCTCGACACGATAAAATTATTAGTGTTTTGTTGTCTGCCCGTGACAAAAGTAGTCGCGGTCTGCCAGTCTGAGTTACCAGAGGAAATCCACGATCCAAAGCCGCACCAATCCTCACTGGTGCTTTCAACTCTGAGGCCATTTGCCATCCATATACTGTTTGGCGTCTGGGGCGTGAATGCCAACGATATATCGTTCGTCGTACCGTTTATCTCCAACCACCAAAGAGATCCTGAGTTTCTTAAAATTGGGCGCTGTCCTGTAGTTGTGGCGCGTGCTATTCCACCCAATGTACCGAGATTTCGTATAGACCCTACGACATCGTTTGCCCCAACGGGCGTGCCGCTTGTGCCTGTAATCTCTTGCCACATGCTGCTTAAGTTAGTCGGATCAATAAATATAGGTGACGCTAAAAGTAGGGCGTCTAGGGACGCTCTCCGCGCCCCAAACCCGTTAAGCTGATTGACCCGCAACATCAGGCGTCATTCCCTGCGTTGGTCGTGTAGAATAGACGGACACCCAGGAGCCGAGCATCGACAGCCATCGTGTCAGAGCCGTCAGCCGGAACCCGCGCGATCTGGAATATCACGTAGTCGTTCTCGGCAGGCGTATTGCCAATCGTGACCGCGCCGCTTTCGGGGCTATCATAGAGCGCGTTCGTCGTGCCGCCTGTGTCGGTGACCTGAACCGCTGTTCCAAAGGCCGTGTCCAGCGCATTGGTGTCAGACAGGGCAACGCCTGCAAGAGACCAAACCACGCCGAAGTTAGTCGTGGTGCTTGGGTGATACCAGATCACCTCGTAAGTCACGGTGCCTTCATCCCATGATTTAGGCATAGCGATCTGAAACTGCGCGAACTCTTGCGTGGCTGGATCGAAGTCCAGCGTTGAGACGTTGATGCGGTTGGTTGCTGTTTCCAGCGAACCAAGGCTAGGCCCGTTGGTGATGCGCGGAAGCATTGCCGAGGCTGGGATGAAGATCGTTTGCTTGCCTGTAAAAACAAAGTCCGCCGCATTAGGCGCGATCCCGACAACAGCCGAGCCGCTAAGGTTCAAGAGCGAACCCGTGCTAGAGGCCAAAAGCGTGCGGGTCAGCGTCGTGCCAGATCCGCCAACCGTACCCGTTCCAGTCTCGCGATTGGTGCCGTCTTGGATGGCGTAGGACACAACTGTGCCGTCAACGACTCCTGCTTCCGCAAGTGTACGGAAACCCGCCACGGCAGAGCCAAGCGTCAAGGCGCCTGTCCCTGCCGTGTTCGTATTCTGCTGAACGAGATCGACGAGAACCGTCATGGATTAGTCTTCCGTGCCAGTCAGCGTCGAGATTTGAGGGGTGACGCCAGTTGAGATGGCAATCGATGCTGACAGAGCGCCGCGATACAGAAGCACGCCAGCGCCAGAAGATGCGGTGCCTATGCCGAAGTGAGTGGCCGTCGCGGTGCCGCCCGTGCAAGCGCCGAAGCTGGTTGGCTGAGTTGCTGGCGACACGCTATTGCCAGTCACCGTGAATCCGCCCGCGCCCGATGCGCGGTTGATCGCTACGCGAGCGTAACCAGTGTAGGCTACTTCAGAGGTATTTTGCGCGCCTGCCTCGCCGGGGTCGGCAGTGTGCAAGGACAGGAACAATTGACCCGCAGTAGTTGATCCGCGAAGGCCAGTGACGTCACCAACGTTGGCGGCGTTTACATTGTTAAAAAGCAATTGCAGGAGGGCATTTTCCCAGCTGTCAGTCTTTGCAGTCATTTCATTTACTCCTTAGGTGTCGAGGTTGATTCCGCCGAGACCCGTCACACGACCGCGCCCGACAATGATTTGAAGCGAGCCTTCACGAAGCTCGATTTCTGCGTCCATCCGTTGCCCAGCCAAGATTAACCGACTTTCGGAGGGTGTGAGATCAAGGGCGGCTTGCCCTGTAGGCGCGTCGACGATCCGAAGCGCCTTTGTGATTGTTGCCGTCCCTGCGCCGATAAAAGCCGTCACCGTGCAGCCCGTCAGGTTCTTGCGCGTGGTGCCAGTCTCAGTGGTGAAGATGTTGAATAGGATGGATTGGTCTGCGCCGCGCTCGACCGTGAAGGAGCAATCTTTCATGACGCGAGCCCCAATAGATGTTTCAGGCGCGAGATGCCGTCAGCCAGGAAGAAGCCGATCACGGCAGCGGCACCAATCAAGACGCCTTGGCCAGACTTCAAAGCCATCTCTAGGCTCGTGATCCGCGCCTCCAGTGCTTTGGTTGCCTCTTGTGCGGCCTCGTGCGCGATTGACTTTAACTCGCTCTCAGTCAGGCGGATGGTGCGGGGGCGTGAAGGCTCACTCATTTGGGTCTACTCCGGCAATTGCGAAGGCTTGAGGGGAAGGCGGTAGGCTGGCCTGAACCTCAAGCGCGTCTTGCGCGAGGCCGTGAAACTGATAAGCGCGGATCATCTTGCAGCAGTCGCGCAGGGTCTCAGTCTCGAACGAGATCAAGTCAGTGCGAGCGCGCAGGTCTTGAAACGCCGCGCAGATGACCATGACCGGCGAGGCGTGCGCAGTCGCGGCCTGCAAGCCTTCGGTGCCACGCGGCCCCCATGCAATCGTCTCAATCTGGTTTCTAAGGTCGGTTAGATTCATAACGGCCTCTAGGTTGGTTGCTGATTGACGACGAGTTGACCTGTCGCCGTGGTGATAGAGCCAGATCCAGAAGTGCGGCGCGCTTCGATTGCCCAAGTCGCCGTTCCAGAAGCCGCGCTGTAGAAGCCTGCGAATTGAGCGATTTCGCTTGCCCAATCGGGCGTAACTAGGCCCGTGCTGTCGATGCCTTGAAACGACGAACCCTCGGCAAGCATGACCCCTGCCCGAGTGAGGCGCAGTTGAAAGTCGGTCGACGTGCCAGAAGCGCCTGTGGGCTCGTACGAGCTCGAAATCTCAGCAACACCAGTTGGCGCGCTGGCTAGACTGACAGACAAGACCTCGGAATAAGTGCCGCTCGCGATCCCGTTTGCAGAGTTGTCAATCGCAATCTTTCCGCCGCCACCGCCGCCGACTGTGATGGTGTTCTTTGCAATGGAGACGACAAGATCAAGCGTCACGCCATCGCGGACAGAGCGAACGGTAAAGACTGAAACCCCCGTCGCAACAGCGGTGATATTGACCCCGCCATTCGTGATTGCGCCAAGGGTGATGTTGACCGGGCTGACAATTGACCAAGTGGTTGAGGTGGAAACGTCTGTCGCGCCGCGCTTGCGAATGAATTGAAGCGTGCGCGGTACTTGGCTGGATGGATCAAGCGCGCCCGCAGCATCTACATCAAAAGAGACAGAAGCCGGACCCTCTAAGACTGGAACGGCACCCGCCGTCACGTCCGCCCCAACCTCAATGCCCCCCAGCTTGCCGCCCTCAGTTGGATTTAGCCCTGTCAGATTGTTTGCCGTCGCGCCCGTGCCTTGGTTAACAATTGCCGCCGCTGTGTTTGAGCCGGTAATGTCTGCGCCATCGTCGCCGAATGGGCCTTGGGTGAACGCGGGGTGAACCGTGGTGCTTGCCGTGACCGCCGTGATCTGGCCTTCGTAAAGAGCCAAGAAACCAGCGCCGCCATTGGTGTTGGTCGAGATTAGGAATACGTTGGCAAAGGCCGCGCCCGCTGGAGCTGTCGCAAAGAACTGTCGCAACGTCCCAAGTGGCGAAGTGCCCGTGACGGTATCCGAGAACGAGAAGCCAAGAGATGCCGAGTTGTCATCGTTGCGCCAGTCGATTGCTAAAACGGAACTCTGAATTGGCCCGCTTGTTTCGGTGCGCGCTTGGATTGAATAGCGTTGCGATGGCTTGACCCGAGCCAAGCCTTGCGCATTCGTGCCAAGGTAGGTCGTGCTGCCATTCGTGCTAGAGGTGAAATCTGTCTTGACTAGCCGGATGCCAGAGAACGCCAAGAGATAAGTCGGGTTGACGATACTTGCGCCGCCTGTTGCAAACGACTGATACCCCCGCGTGCCGCGTTCCATGAGTGAATAGCGGAACAGATTGCCGTCAGATGGCACCAAGCTATTCAGGATCGGAGCGCCGCCCGGACCCGCACCAGCCTCGCCTGCGACGAATGTGCCTGTTGAAACAGTGCCAAGCGATGTCCAAGCCGATTCCTTGCCTGTGACCGAGATATAACTGACCTCAAGATCGTAGGACGTGTTCGGCGTCACCGTGTCGATCTCGATGCGCGTTGCATCCCGATTGGCCGGCGCGAGATTGTTCCAAGGCCCGGGCCCTGTCGTAACGCGATAACGGATAAGAACCGCTGCGACTCGGAAGCTCTCGACCGCACCCGTCACGCGAATGATCGGCAGAGAGGTGTCGCCGCTCGTAATCTGGGCGACCGCAGCGGTCCAAACGCCAGAGGTCGGGCTGTCAATCGTGCCGTCGGACAGTCCTGGCAGTGATGTGTCTGGCACCGTGATGGTCACGCCAGTCGCATAGGAGTGCTTGCTGTCAGTCTCGGAGCGGAACGAGCAAGTGATCGCGCCATCGGTCCCGATCTGGCGACCCTCCATGATCATCTTGACGCCCGAGAAGCCACGGGCAGGCGCGTCTATCGTGACGGCTTCACCGGGGCCGACTGCCAAGATGCGAGGGTGAATAGGCCCGCGCAACAGGATACGCTCGCGAGATTGCACCATCTGATAGGCGGCGAGCTGGCCTGCCTGAGTGGATGATACCACGAGGGGGAAGTTGATTTCGGCAATTCGCGAGCCGCCGTCTTCGGTGACATAGGAGGTCGCCGTGACAAGCGATCCTGCGACCGTTTCCCATCCATGCGCCTCGGAACGGAAACGCGGCACAATCCCATTCGCGCGGTCTCGGATTTCGGGCGAGGTCTGGACTTCGATGTCACCAACGAAATCAGCCTCGGTCAGCGTCATGATGGACGTTTTGACCGACTGGTAGAACACCGAATCCTTGCCACCCTTTTGGATTGGAACGGCGGCACCTGCCTGACAGAACGCGCGCGACACGGCCTCACGATCTTCGTTCAGGTCAATCTCGCCGGACACCTTCCAGCCCAAGGATTCGCAGCGGTTTGCCCATGCGGCATAAGTCGCGGTGTCAAGCTGATCGACCGACTTTTGAAAACCGCCAAGATCGACCGAGCCGTAACCGACTGGCGACTTAAACCCGAGCCGCCACGAGTATTCCCAGACCGCCGGATTGTCTCGATGCGCTGAGCCCGCAGTCGTGCCAGTGCGCGGGTCAATTAGATCGGTCTGACCCTTGACCAAGAATAAAGGTTGCGGCTTGCCCTTGGTGAATACCTTGGGATTCTCGCGCGCCACCCATAGGACGTGGGCAATACCCGCGCCACGATGCGATGAGGTCCATTGCCCCTGCGGTGTCTCGCTAGCATTTCGCAGCGGGAAAGACGTGATGGCCGATTGAGCCCATGCGCCATTCCTGAAGAATACCTGCATGTCATTGGGCGCATAGCTGCACTGGCCGTTCCCGTTGATCGTGTAAGTCACACGGTCGATCACCACGCCATCAAGGCTTTCAATTGGTCCAGCACCACCAAGCGCGACAGTCTGCCAGAACCAATCCTTATACTTGCCGACTTGGAAGTTGGCCCGCAGCGATCCAGAGACAGCCGTGCGACCAACAAGCAACTTACGCCGCGCCGAGGCGTCGACCGTGAGGCGACCTTGCTCCCATGCACCCCTGAGGCTTGGCTGTTTCTGGCCGACACCTAGAGCCGATGCGACCGACTGCACCCCGCCAATAACTTGAGACGCGACCTGCGCGTAACCCGCAACCGTGGCAATCGTGCTGGCGATACCTGCCGAAACACCCGCCGCCGTCAAACTCGCTGCAATCGTGACAGAAGCCGCCGCTGCTGCGCTAGAAAAAGCCGTCCATGCTGCAACCGCTAACTGAGGCATTAGAAAAGCCTCCAAGCGGCCAGACAGAGGCTTCTGCCCGTTTGTTGGTCCACATGCCCGAGCGCTTGGAAATAGGGCTGTACGCCTTCGGGAGCGGCTGCAATCAACACGCGGCCATCATTGAGCATGATACCGAGCCCGCCAGCAAGCGAGCCTTCCCCTGGCACCATGATGACGTCGCCGTAATTGGCAAACATTGGCGTCTCTAGGCGTGTTCCTAGAAGGTCATCACAGGCCTGATCTAAGTCGTTGTAGCCAAGTTTCCGAAGCGCACGAATAGCGCCTGCCTCGGTCGAGTATTTAGCCCCACCCTTGAAACTAATCGGTGCGCCAATCTCGGCCCGCATAGCCATGACCAAATGCGCGCAATCGTCGGACCCCAACTTGAAGGGGCGACCGATCCACTCTTGCGCGATCTTGTCTGTGGCGATTTCTTGAGGCGTCATAGCCTCATATTATGCGAGCTTATAGCGCTGCGAATTGGTCGCCAAAATTGCCGAAGCCACCTGACACGCTTGGATTCGTGAAGGTGGGAATAGATGGCGTTGGCGAAACAGCCGCCGTGCCTGCCGCATATTGGTCGAACAAGTCAGCCGGATCAAAGCGTGTCTGATCGTATGTCAGCCCGCCACTTGGCAAGAACCTGCGCTCTGAGTGGGATACGCACAGGATTTCGGCAATCTCAGGCCCCCAACGCTGACTTACCGACGAGACCTGGCCATTTATGATCAGCGGCTCTGCGTCGATAATAGTGGCGGCCGTCAGGCTTCTAAGCCCGCGCCAGATGTCTACGCGCGAGGTCTGATAATCAGGATGCACGCTCGCGGTCTGTAGGGTGGGGGTTAGCGCGCCCGTGACCCGACACGTCACCGCAGGCGCGTCTATGCCCTCTTGCACGCCCTCTGCGTCCATGATGACGCCCCAAGCCGTGTCATCGCCGCCCAGATAGGTCTCTGAGTTGAACACAAGCGATCCGGGCGAGGTCATCAGGCGCATAGTCCCGGTCGGCCAAACGATCTTAATCAGCCAGACCTCAGACTGGAACTGCTCAGCTAAACCATTATCTAAGGCAACAGAGGTCACGCCAGCTCCTTAATGCGGAACACCATGCCGTCTTGAACCCCGCGCGACTCGATTTCTTCAAGGATCGCCTCGGCGTTTTCGAGATAGCCCTGCAGGGTGACGCTATTGTAAGAGATCACGTCGCCAGCTTGGAACGTGACCCGAGGCGCGTTCGCCATAGCGAAGGTGTTTCCACCCGTCAGCGGCCCAGTTGTGGGTACCAGATAAGGCCTACCCGCGCGCACGATAGACACGCGCTTACCCTCTGCCCATGTGCCAGACCATCCCGACATAGTGACGTTGACGCCGGACACGCTGGAAACCGTTAGCCCGCCGCCTGTGTAGCCCGTCGCCTGATCTGGGACACGCACCACGACTTCATTGTTGCGGGCTAGAGCAATCTCGCCAGCCAGTTTCAGGCTTTCAGCCCTAGACAGCGCGCCCATGGTGATTTCGATGCCATGCAGGGGAGGCACACCAAGACGAACCGAAGCGCCAGACAAGCCCGTGAGTGTCTTCATAGGCGGATGCTGAAACACCTTGAAGCGATTAAACCTCGCCGGAATCGAGAGCACAAAGGCTGGCATTACCACATCCTATTACGATTGGCGCGGCCCATATCTACAGGGACTTGCGCGCGACTTGCTTGAAACGATTGAACACCGACACCCGATGACAGTTTCAGGACTCGGCTGTCAAGTAATTCATTCCCTAGGAAGTTATTCAAGGTCATCGTGCCGCCACTTGAAGGCGCTGCAGGTGTGGCAAATGTCGGCATTTTGCTCTTAGAGAAGATCGAGGCAATAGACGATATAGCGCCAAGAACGCCGCCACCCTTCGTGCCTGCGCCAAACGACTTGGGAAACAATTGCGCGGCGATACCAGCAAGCGATTCAACCGCCCCGGCTACATCGCCTTGCTTCGACTTGATCCCAATCGCCAAGCCCTCGCCGATCATTTCGCCGTAATTCATGAACACGCGCGAAGGCGACTTAATCCCCAGGGCGTCTTTTGCGGCCTGCGCTGTGTCGCGTGCCAGTTTTGCCGCCGCGTTTGCCGCCGCCTGTACGCGGCCAGAGATACCCGCGACAAGGCCGTCAACGATCTGCGAGCCGATCTTTTGGAACTCGGCAACGATGCGCCCGAACGAAGTCACGATTGAGCTATAGAGATTGCCGACAGCCGCCATGGTGTCCGCGACGAACTTAGTCATGGCGCCCCATGCAGAACCTACAGCCGTGCCGAAATCCATGGTCGCTGTGATCGCGCTTGCCATGGCCACGGTCGCCCACTGCCCGATTGCGAATGATGCCTTGTCGATTGTCAGCTTGGCGTTTGCAGTCTTGGCGATCAGGTCTTCGTCCATGACTAGGCCAAGCTCGCGCATTTTGACGCGCTGGGCCTCCATTGCAGCAGAACCAGCGCCCAAAACCTCGACCATATCTTTGCCGGCCGATTTTCCAAACAACTCCATGGACAGGCGCGCACGTTCGGCAGGGTCTTGGATGTTCTCGATAGCCTTGACGACGGCGTAAAAGGTTTGCTCGCTGCCCTTGATTTGGCCTGATGTGATGTCGCCAGCAATGCCAAGTTGCTTGAAGGCGTCGGCTGCAGGGCCCTTGCCCGACATGGTGAACTCGCCAAGCCTTTGGTTTAGCTGATCCAGCGCGTTCGTCATCAGCGCAGGAGATCCACCCGCAGCCACAAACACGCCTTGAAGCTCCTGAACCGCAGTCGTTGAGACACCCAAGCGCTGAGCAAGGTCCCCAAGGTCGTCAGCGGCCTCTAGGGTGGCTTGTGCGAACTGGCCGACCGCTTGCACGCCCTCGACCGCAAAGCCAGCCACAAGCCCGCCAATCGCGCCCGTGACTAGAGGCCCGATCTTGCTAAGTGAGCCGCCGATCTTGCCCGTGCTTTTTTCGATGTCGGAAGTCATGCGACCGACCGAAGCATTTACCCGGTCAGCGGCATCGTTGAGACCGTCTAGGTCGCCTGTAATTTGAACCGTGAGCCGTTCTAGCACGCCATCGCTAATCATGTTCCAGCGCCTTTCTCTTGGCTTCTACGGCCTCCCATTGTGCGAACAGGTCGTCCACGTCTTCTTTCGTCATGTTCGGATATGGCTTGTGGCCTTCCGATAACAGTAGCCACTCCTTCATTCGGAGCGACCAAAACTCGACAGGGCTAAGCCCGAACTCTCTTACGCCAAGCCAGAACCATCTTGCCCATGGGGTAGGGACGGGCGCGAGTCTGCCTTACTAGGCGAGCCCTCCTTTTCAGCGGGGAACAGCTCTTGAATTGCCGCGCCAATGTCGTTCACGTCAAAGCGAACCAGCCGGAACTCGTCCAAGGTCGTTGGCTTCTCGAACTGGCAGAGGCAATAAACCAGTTTCAAAAGGTCGTTCATGGATGGGTGCAAGGTATTGCCATGCTCATCCACACCAGTCTTGAACTTGGCGAGCGCGTCGACATAAGAGCGAACGCCGAACTCGGTCTCAAGCTGGGCAAGCGCGCCCATAGTCAAGGCGAGAACAAAGGTCTGATCCTTGTCCCGGCCACCCTTTAGAATTACATCGCCGCGAGCGTTCATTTGTGGCCTATTAGATTGTCGTGAATGTGATTGCGCCGTTGCTTTGCGCGCTCATGGAGTAAGCCACAGCATCGCTATGATCCGACGAAAACTCAGCCGAGGTGATCTTGAATAGGCCCTCGAAGGTTCCCATGGTCGGAATAAAAAGCTGGAATTTGACCTCAGCACTTGCCGAGTTCACGATTGTCAAGAGGCGATCATTAGCCGTGCCGTCTTTCAGTACGCCGTCGCCGCTGAAATCAATCGACTTTGCAGCAAGAGCACCCGTCAAAAACTCACGCCAGCGGCCAGTCGAGTCCGAGTTGGTGGTCTCGATTGGCTCGTTATTGATCGTGAAACTCTTCGTGCGAAGCCCGCCCAATTCGATATAGGTGTTAGCGGTCGCGGTTTCGATACGAAGCGCCATAAGCGCGCCTGCTACTGCACCTGCTGACATTGGTTATAGCCTCTCAAGTTTGGCACGGTATCGACAGATAACGCGCCGTGTTTTGCCGTCAGGGTCGCGAATATGGCCCCTGTCACGCTCATAGTTAAGCACAGCGCGGTGCCCTGCGGATTGCGGCAACACCACGCGATTGAGCCGAGAATAGGCCTCCTCAGCGATTGTGTCGGCCTCAAGCCACCCGTCTTGCTGCGACCAAATGTTTAGGGTCAGCGATACTTCCGTGTCGCCTTCACCTGCCGCCGTGCCGGATTGGTCTAGCGCCTCGCCACCATCGAACGAAATAAACGGATAGGCCGCACGATCTGGCACAAAGTCATAGATGCGCCCGCCAGCAACAGGAGTCGCAGCGGCGAGCGCGTCAAGAACCATCTTCTGAAATGCTAGTGCTGCGCCTGCCATTATGCCGCCCTCGCCAATGTGGCCTTGAATATCGCCAAGCCTTTGTCTGCGGTTTCGTCTAACGCTGGCACCAAGAACGGACGCGGCTTGATGTGGCGTGTTCCCAATTCCAGATGCACGGCGTAGGCGGCACCGGCAAACACGTCAGCAACCAAGGAACTGGCCTCGACATTCCAGCCGATAGAGCCCGCAAGATTGCCTGTGTCTGTGGCTGGCGCTTGTCCAGGGGCTGAGGCTTGGTGCGTTACCGTGCCTTTCGCATAGGTGCGGCCAGTCTTAGGCCCTTTCTGTATGGCCTTCACTGCATGGTTTCGAACCAGCATGGCCCATGCTTCTAGGCCTGCAGCGGTCGCGGTCTCGTATTTTTTCGCCTTGCGGACAAGGGCCTGCTCTAGCTTACGGCCCCCGATCACGCGCGCACGAACCGCGCTCATGCCTCACCTGCCTGCACGACACGCGCGCGCACCTCTAAGAAGCGCTTGGCGCCGGGTAAAATAGTTGCGGCCTCGATCTCGTGAGCGACACCACGCCATGTCAGCCGGTCGCCTTGCCGCATGTCTGGCCCGTGGCGAAACTCAAATAGAACCGCCTCTTGCTCGCGCAGACCATCAGCGAAAAACACCGCGCGTCCCGTCATGGGCTTAGCCTCGCCAAAATAGGTGCCAATGTTTGTCCAAGCCTTCGACCATCCACCAAAGCCATCAGCGGCTTGCACCTTGCGGCTTAGCGTGATCCTGTCTCGAAGCTGGCCAGTCCTGCTCATGCCAAGCGCCTTGCCATGTAAGGCGACAAGAGCTGGTTGACGCCGAGCGATACCTCAGCCGAGATTGTGCCGACGATGACAGCCTCTCGGTTTTCATACCAGTGCGATATAAGCATAAGGATCGCCTGCTTCATGTCGTCTGGAATATCTGTCAGCCCCGCCGTGTAGCTGATCCGAATCGTCTCACCACGACCAAGAACGATAGACGACGCGCGCTCAATCCGGGCAGGCCTTGCGGTTAGGTCGACATCGAAGTCATCGGCGACACTCACGGTCGAGGTGCCGACTAGCTGGATCGCAGTCACCGCCGTTACAGGCCAGTGAGGCAATCGCAGCACCTCGGAAATCTTTTTGTAATCTTTTTGTAAACTTTCGGAAGTTGTGAGCCAGCCAGTGATTTGCTCGACGTGGCGAATCGCTGCGGTCAACATCTTGGCGACCAAATCATCGTCATAGGTTAGGTCGATCCGGCAGTGCGTGCGAACCTCGTCAATGGTGATTGGCATGACCTATCCTCTCAAATAAAAAAGGGGCAGGCGATAAAGCCCGCCCCTCTTGGCTTGGTGTCCGCTAGACTTAGACGGCGACCTGAAGCGCCTTGATGGCTTCGTGCTTCTTGGTGATGCCGAACACCCGCTTGCGTGCCATGAAGATGACGTAGCCGGTTTCACGGAACGGGTTGCGGGTCACGCTCATGCCGACGCGGTCGACGATGATGTAAGCCGAACGCATGTCGCCGAACAGGATCGGACGGGCGTTTGCTGCGACCGATGCCAAGCCGTCGTCGATATAGACGGGGAAGCCCAGCAAGGTCGAAGGACCAACGCCACCCAAGCCATTTGACTGAGACGCGCGCCAGATGTAGTTGCCCGTAGTGTCCTTCACATTCATGTGAGCCGCCAAAGTGGTGCGGTTCATCATGAAGGAAGCGTTCGGGGTGTACTGTGGCTTTAGGACGTTGATCAGGTTGACGATCTGATCGTATGGGTTAGCCGACAAAGCTGCGGCGACACCCGTACGAATCTGGCCAATCGTGCCCGCGGTAACGTCTGCGGTCAGGTCGGCGGTGTGGCTGGTGAAGGTTTCAGCCATGACGCCGCGCGGCTGGTTCGTGCCCGTGCCGTTGATGTAGACCGCACCTTCTTGGAAGGCGAACAGATCTGCAATTTCCTCGGCCATGAACTGCTCGACGTTGATCACCGCGTCTTCAATGAACCAGTTCGACACGCGAGGCTCTGCATAGAGTTCGCCGCCGATTGGTTTGATTTCACGAAAGTCAGGGGTGTTGGTCTTTGGACGTGCAGTCGTTTCACCAACCCAACCCGAGCTTGCGCCCAAGTCATTCACCGGGATGCGAATGTCAGAGGTGCCGGACTGGATCACGGTGGAGAGCTGACGCATTGGCGACACCACGCGCAAAGCACGCTCGACAGCCAGCACGATTGCAGGAGAGGCCAAGAAGCCACCGGCTGCGCCCGTGCCGATCAAGCCGTCAGCCGCACGTTGCTGCAACAAGGCCTTGTCTTCTGCGCTGACTGCATCGCCTTGACGCACCCAACGACCGAACGCCTCAGTATAGGCGCGGCTTTCCATTTCCTTGCCTTCTTCGACGCCAGCCTTAATGGCTTCGGCACGCTTCAGAGACTTTTCGATCTCTTCTTGGCGCTTCAAGGTGTCGGCAATAGCGGCTTCAAGGCGCTTCTCCTGATCGTTCAGGACGCCGTCATACTTTTCAACCAATGCGTCATGGTTCGAGCGCAATTCGGTGACTACTTTGTTTACGCTCTCAAGCGCGTCTTTCAAAGCTACTTCGGTCATATCAAGACCCTTTCAAGATTTTGTTCGACCACTCAATGATAGAGCGGACAGTTTCGGGGGGGATTTGCTCGCCTTCATCCCGAAGTTGCTGAGCGTTTTCAGGTGCCGGATCATCCCGATCATCAGCGGCCTTGAAACCAGTTGCGGCGATGGCTTTTGCAGCCCGCGCGCTGAATCCTAAATGGTTCTGCAGTGCGTCTTCGAAGTCGCGCACCGTCACGATCTGGGCGCGCAATTCTTCGGACCTTAACGACGCCTTAGCCTTCGAATTAGATGGCCGCGTCACCATGGAGACCTCGATCAGGTCAACGTCATCGAACCGCATAACCTTACCGTCTTCGCGCCACTTGCGGGGGATAAAGCCGATTGACAGGCCCTTGATTGCGCCCATTTCGAATAGCTGCGCGGTGTGATCGCCAAGGCCGGACTTTGCCAGCCGCCCTGAAACCTTGAGGCCCTTGTCATCCTCTGACAGCATTTCCCACACGCCCATAGGCATAGACATGTCGTGCTGCATGTAGAGGCCGGGAGACTCGCCGCGCTTTTTCCAGTCGCCAAGAGAACGGGCAAATGCGCCCCTCTCAACGCTCGTGCCATGGCTATCGACGACGCCGAAAACAGACGCATAGCCCTCGATCACGCCTTCAATCGTGCGGGCTTCGGTCAGCGGTGCAAAGCGGTGTTGTAATTCCATACCCCAATCATAAGCGGGGATTTATAGGTGCGGATTGCCTAGAAATTGGCGCTGGAATCGTCGCTAAGAACAGGCTCAATCAACAGCGTGCACCGGCAATTGATTACCTCTGCACCCGGCCCGCGTGGATCTCCTGGACGAGACAGAATGGCACCACCAACGTCAAAACCTTCGCCCTCTTTTGTGGTCTGCCCATCAGCCGCGACATGGCTTGGCCGCGTGCGTTCATCCTCTGCCGCGCACCAAGTGAGCTCGTATTCGATGCCAGATGCTTGAGCCGCCTCACTCAGCGCCATGTTTTGCGCCGCGCCTATTTCGGTGCGGGCAATCGTTCTCGCGCGTGATCGACCAATAGAGCCCGATAGCTTTTCGAGAATCCTTCGCTTGCCGCCCTCTTGCCCTTCGCCAAGCGCTGCAGCGTCGGCAATCGCCTTGGTGACAATGCGCTGAGACTCCCGCGCGATCTGTCTAGCGCGCTCTCGTGCAAATTGGCGCACCCAGTCAGACACGCGAACCAGCCAGCTAATTCGGGCGGCATCGGCATCAGCGCGCGCTTGTTTCCCCTGAAGCATGGCTTGAGCAGTCGGGTAGGTCGCGTTCGCCGTGTCGTTATAGGACGCCGCTATGATGTTCTCGACCGCGCGGAAATGTCGGCCGGCATCCCAGCTATCAGCCGCCCTAGCAAACTCACGCACCAATGCAGCCCGCGCCTTACTCTCAGCCCGCGAGCTGACACGCCGCAGTTGTCGGTTCCATTTGGCGCGTTGTGCTGGGCTAGCCTTGGTCATCTTCTGGATCGTCTTCGGGGTCATCCTCGGTCTGGGCAGGTCCATAAGCCTGCTCGCCTGCCTGATCTGGTGCCATGCCCGCCGTATCGATCAGGTCTTGCAGCGTCGTTAAACCAGCGGCGACAAGCACCTGCTTCCCGAGCCCGCCTTCCAATTCAGGGTAGCCGACAGCATCGCGCTTCTCGTCTATCGTCAGGAAGTCAGCGGTCTTGACGGTCTCGAATCTCTGCGCGCGTTCAGCCTCGGCAATCGGTGCTTCGTCATAGTCAGGCACGATCACGGCCCCACGATGCAAAGGCTGCACCCATCGCGTTATGCGGCCCGTGATCTTGCGAAGAAGCGGCTTAACCGTCTGCCGCCAGAGTGCGATGTTGGCCTCGGCAAAGTTGGCGTAGGTGTTGTCACCAGGTAGGCCTAGAAGCAGAGGCGGCACACCAAGCGCTAGGGCAATCTCGCGTGAGGCTGTAGAGCGCGCTTCTGCCGTGCCCATCTCCATAGGCGTCAGGCTCATAGGCACCCAAGCAAGCCCACCTTCTAGCAGCATTGGACGGCCGGCATTGGCAACGCCTGCATGTGTTTCGTCTAATTCTTGCCTTACCCGGTCGAACTGCTCTGCCGTCAAGGTGGAGGGAACGTTCGGGTCTTTTGGCGCATAAACCAGCGCGCCAGATGGACGTGCGGCATTTTTCAGGAGCGCGCGGGCAAAGTCACCGACGCCGTTATGCTCCATGATCGCAGACGCAGCGGCCAACATAGGCGAGTGACCGCGCCATGCGTCGGTCGGGTGCCATGTCTTGATGTGGCAAACTTGGCACCATGCCTGAGGCCCGAATACGCCGGGGAGCGGGTTTTCGTAAACCTTCTTACCGCCGCCTGCATCAAACTCATAGCGCGATACAGACCCGTCAACAGCGGGCACGACCTTGACGAAATCAGGCCGCATGTAAGCCATTTCGACAAGCTGGCCGCGTACCTCCATGCCTTCGACAAACGCCTCGCCAGCCAGCATCATCGACCCGATAATCGCCTCGACCAAATCAGCGTGCGCCATGGAATCGCTAGGCTGCATCAAGGTCATAGCTAGGCGGTCGTTGGATTCGTCCAGGTCTCGGTCGTTCAGCATCCACGGGGTTGAAGCCGCCATCTGCGAGATTAGCTGAATACACCGATAGACAATCGGGTTTTTCGAATAGGCATTCCTGACGAAATCGTCATAGTTGATCAAGGCCCAAACGGTCTGGCCGACTACGGTAACGGCGAGCACACGCTGACTGTCAGTCGCGCGCGTTTCGGGCGGTGCGGATTTCTGCCAAGGCCATTTCATGCTTGCAGTTTACCCCCGACTTATAGGCGGCGAATTGAAGGTTCGGGCGCTGTAGGTCCGAGCATGAGATCGGTTAGGGCCCAGACTAGAGCGTCCATGCGGTTAGGTGATTTAGACCCCTGATAGCCTGCAGGCGTCGTCATGGTCATTTCCTCTTCCATCTGCGGAAATGCCTCACGGTGCATCACGCGATTAGCGTCATAGAGCGCCGCGATAGGTTCTGCCCGGACTGACTTGCCACGAGACGCCACGACCATCTTGACGCGGGCAGTAACGCCGCCGGTTCGCAGCGTGCTTTTCACCATGTCGCCGCCGTAGTTGGACTCTGCCACGACGCAATCGGCTTGGAATATCTGGCACGCCTTACCGACCTGTGTCGCCCATGCGAGCGGGCTTGTGGCCTTGCAGGTCATGTCTGCCAGCACGATTGCCTTATCGACCATGAGCCCAGCCACGACGATGCCGACGTCATCACCGCCGCCTGATGGGTCAACGCCAACGACAACACGGGTTAGCTGCGACATGTCGGCACGCTGACCGACGCGCCACGCCTGATCTAGGGTTTCGCGTTGCCAAATGGCATTGTCGATGGATGGCATGTACTCGCCACCCCAAATCCAGTCAGCTCGTGCGCGCCCTTTGGCATAGTCGAGGTCTTTCACCTCCTTGAGCCCGTCTGGAAAGTGCGGGTTATCCTTCCATGACGTGCGCGCGACAATGGCTTTAGGCGGCTTCACAGGCCCGCGAAAGTATTGGTCAATCGGTGCGTCTGCGGTCGATGGATTCCAGAGCGCCCACAACTCAGAGCGAGGTGTCCGCATGATCGTCGGAATAAGCACGTCAAGGCTGCGCTGCTTGACCTCTGTGGCTTCTTCAAGGACGGTTAGGTCTATCCCCTCCATGGACTTGATGCCTTCGGGTTTGTTGCCCTTCCACAGGCCCTTAAACATGATCTTCTGACCGTCACGGCCAACGAACGCGCTATTCACCTCGCTGAAATAGTCATTCAACAAGCCGTAGTGATCTAGCCTGGATTTGACCAACTCAAAGCTGGATTCCTCCAAGTTGGCCTGCACCTCACGCGCAAACACGACCCGCAGCTTGGGAAGGGTTGCGGCATGGAAAATCGCCGCGTTCGCAAACTCCCAAGACTTAGCCGATCCGCGCCCACCATAGGACGTACGAAACCGCCTAGACCCAAGCGGCTTGGATGGGTCAGTCAGGAAGCGATAGGCCGGGAGCGGTTCAAACCTCATTCCCCACTATCGTAGCCTTCTTCTGGCTTGTGATTGGCTGGCAGCACGTATTCGATCTTTAGCGGCCCGCCATCTGGGCTTGAGTGTTCGTTCTGGATGCGCTCGCCGTAACGCTTCGGGTCCCACTTCGCCAGCAGTTTGAGGCGCGTTTCGACCCGCAGTTTAGAGCGGCTAATCCACTCGCTGTTGCAAATCTCGGCACCGTCTTTCGTGGTCTTGGTATCCCGGCTTGTCTCGTCTGCAATCTCCAAGCACTCGAGGGCGATTGCGTCAAAGCCATCCTCCCTCGCGCGCGCGTACGCGATGCCCAAAGTTTCGTCGTCCTTGCACCAATTGCGCCACGTCTCGGCATTGCAGAGGAAGTCATCACGGCAAATTGCGGCAAGGGGTTCACCCTTGGCGAGGCGTTCTAAAATCTCTTTTGCGATCTTTTCGCGTGCCTCAGCCGAATAGGCGTTCATCGCTGCACCTGCCTCAAAGCCCTAGACACCGCCATCTTGGAAACACCCGAGAGAGCGGCAATTCGATCTTGTGTGAATATACGCCGCCCAGCGGGTGACGTGAATTGGTAGAGCGCTTGCCATGCCTCGTGCCTCATAAACGGCCTACAGGCGCGAGAAATCAATTTACGGGGGGTTGTATCATATTTGGCCGCTAATGCCGCCAGAGCCTTATCTGCGCCCCACGGCAAGGGTGTGTCGTTGGTGGGGGTAGGTCGCGCGCCTAGTAGGTCGTCTGAATTGGTCGTCAGAAGCAGGTTCAGCGTCGTCTCGCATGGGGCAGGCGGGTTGAGTGCGCGCGTCGTGATTTGGTCTAGCCATTGGTCGATCTGTTCATGGTCGCGAATGGATTCCACCAGTTTGAGCATGTGCGTGACAGATGCCCGGTCGCGCTTCATGTGATCGGCAATGGTTTGGTCTGACATGCCGCACTCGGTTGAGGCGAGATAGGCGGTCACCGCACGGGCTCGGGTAGTCAAAGCGCCACCCCGCTTCGGCCCCATGATTTGATCTGGCGGCACGTTGAGCGTTTTGTGCACCACGGCGAGACAGAGATCGATTTGCATGTTTCGCGGTCCTTGGTTGGCCCGTCGAAGGTTTGCCCATCAACGCGGCTAGTGGGATTTGCGGGGGTTGGCAAGGTTAGGCGATCATTTTTCGGGCTTCTGCTTCTGTCATGCCGACCCGATCTTCTGGCCAAGCGAATGAGGGTGAGGCGTCACGGGTTTGGATCATGCCGCGCAGGAGGTCGACGTCGACTGGCTTGGACCGACGAACGACTTGCTCCAGCCATTGGTCGGCCTTTTCCTTGAGCCAGACTTGCAAGCCGGATTGGTAGGCCCCGTCATCGCGCTTGGCGTCGAGGTCGGTTGCCAGATAGCGCAGGTAGGCCGCGAGCAATCGATCTTCCCCGTGTTGCTTTGAGAGCCGTTGCCAGAGTGACCATGCCGTCGCTTTTTTTAGTCTTGAACGGCCTAGCTTGGACTGTGCCGCAACTGCTTGTTTGAAGGCGCTTTCGGATGGTGTTTTGGCGGGTGGCAGCTCGTCGGTTTTCGACTGTTCTTTCTTTTTTTCTAACTGTAACTCTAAATAGCATTGCGTTTCGGATGCGTTCGCAATGCGTTCGCATGAACCGTCATTTGATTTTGTTTCGTTTTTTGACCATCGTTCATTAGCACTAGCTGAGGCACTATCTCTTTTTTTGCTTCTTTTTTCGAGCTCAATCTGCGCTCTTTCGTTCGTAATCAGCCCATCTTTTACGATGAGCTTCTTTGCCGCACATAATCCGATGACCGTGGCCGTAAACGTGCTTTTTGAGCAATTCATACGCCGCGCCAGACGCGCATGGTCTGCCTTAATTGGCCCACCCAGATCGTAAATCATCGCCAGAATGTTGATGTAGATTCCAGCCTCAACTGGCGTCATGTCTGCCACGCCAGTGAGCCAGTCTGATGGATAAAATGGGATGTAGAAGTTTCTCTTGCTCATGCCTTGCCCCCATCGACAACGCGAAACTTATTCGACCGCATGCGCGTTGTTGCGGGGTCGAACCAGACGTCGATACAGCCAGTAGACCCCATGCGAACCTTGTCAAAAATCAATTCCAGGCGGTGCTTTTCACGCTCGAGCTTGTTGCGCCATTTTTCGTGATCTTCGAGGTCCGCCTCATCGCGCGGGGGATTGCGTTGCGTGTAATAGGCGGGGCGATATGTCAGGATGATTGCGTCGGCTATCTCTTCAATATGCCCGCTGTCCCTCAGATCGGCGCGTGTAGGCCGATTGCCGTCCCGCTTCTCCCCTTCACGGTTGATCTGGGTGCAGGCCAGCACAGCGCATCCCACGGCCTTAGCAATCTCTTTCAGTTTGCGGGCGACGCTAGACATGCGGGCGTAATCGTTTGAGGTTGCTTCATCAGATGACATGAGGCCAATGTGATCGAGAACCAGTAGCCGCAATTCAACGCCTTGTGCGGCCATAGAGCGCTTAAACTTCCGGCAGGCTGCAATGACCTCGGAAGGCCGCAAACCGCCTCTGTGGTCAAATATGATGGGTAGGGTGCCAATCTTGCGTTCGGCATCGCGAATGGCTGGCATATCGTATTTGCTGATCTTGCCGCGTGCGATGTCGCTATAAGCTAATGGCGCGGTCGAATAGGAGGACAACAGACGCGCGGCCATTTGATCCTCTGACATCTCCATCGCAAAGAACGCGACGCCATGGCCCTTTTCAGCAATCATCTGCGCCATCTGTTGCGCGACCGCTGACTTGCCCATAGACGTCCGGCCACCAAGGATGATGACGTCATTCTTACCCACTGGCCCAAGCATCTGGTCGATCTCAGGTAGGCCAAACGTCAGCAAGTCCCATTCTTTGCCGTCCACCTTGCTTTGAAGCAGGGAAGTCAGGTTCCCAGCAATGCGAGAGGCCAGAACCCCAGCACCCGCCGCGCTAACATCTTCAATGCGTTGCAGCGCGCCCTCAATCTCAGCGGCAATGCGTGAGGCTTCAGAGCTATCCGACAAAGCCACATTCGACGCCTTAGCCACGCCATCTTGACAAGCCGCAATGATAGCCCGACGTGCGGCCATATCGGTTACGATCTTGGCATAATCCGGCGCAGCGTGACCGTCGCAGGCTTCAATCAATAGCGTTGCCAAGTAATTCCGGCCGCCAATCTGCTTTAGGCCATCATCACACTCAAACGCCGTCGCAAGTGTAATCACGTCCACCAACTCGTTAGCCTGATGCCGCGTCTTGACCGCCTCAAACAAGCGACCGTGAACCGGGTCGAAAAAATGCGATGCCCGAATGAGCGTCAGATCATCCAGCAGCGAGGCGTCATAGATAATCGCACCAAGCAGGCTTTGCTCGGCTTCAAGATTGCGCGGCGCTTGCATCGTTTTGTCCGATCTGGAATTGTCGTGAATAGAGCGCGCGATGCAGCTTCTTAGCCAATTGCCAAGCGTCCATATTGCCCCGGTCGTATTCGGCTGTCAGATGGTCGCGCAGGTCTTGTGTGCGCTTCCAAGCCCGTCCTAGCGCGTCATGCGTGTCGGCCTCGTCCAATGCCTCCAGGGCCTTGTTGACGCGGTATTCGTCCGTCTGGCACTCAACGGGGATTAAGGTGTCAATTGGCATTAGGAGCCCCTAATTCGACTTGGATGATTGGAAGGGCTGACAGACCGTCGCGCTTCAAAGCCACGGCAACGCCAGAACAAGACCAGCGAGAAATGATGATCTCGCACAGGGAATCGTCCTCGATCACGCCCGCCTTTGTCAGCGTGTCGCTTACGATCTTTTCCAGATTGCCAATGTCGCGCTTGCGACGGTCTGGGCGGTGCGCGGTGATCGACAGCGCATAAGGCCCTCGAATATTGATTCCCGACGCCTCAGCAATTGGCACCACGTCGCGATAGTAATCACGGCCAATCTTCGACAGAATCGAACGGCCATTGATTGATCGATACAGGCGGTTGACGGATGGAGGATAAGGCAGGTGGATCATTTCCGCCCCTTCGCCAATTCAGCCTCAGCAGCATCCACCTTCGCCGCAAAGTCGGGCTCAAGCCGGATAAACTCACGAGCGCGCTTGAGTGCGTGGATAACCGTAGTGTGATCCTGCCGCGCAAACCGACGCGCTAGGTCCGTGGTGGACAGCTTCTTGAGCTTTTCGGCTAGATAGATGGCGGCAAACCTTGCACGCACCACCGAAGGCGAACGGCTTTCCGACATAATGGCGCGGAATGACGATTGGAAAGCAACCGCCGTGACCTTTTGAATGTCGATCACGGTCGGGTAAAAGTCGCTGATGCCGTGGTGTTGCTCTTTTGCTGGCATTGCCGACGCCGTAGCAAACCAATGCAGGCCAGCCTTCAAAGAGCCAGGGAATCGCTCGCCGCGCACTTGGCCTTCATTTTTCAGGATCGACAGCGCGTTCTGAATGACCCGCTTATTCATGACGAGCAAACGCGAGATTTCCTCAGCGTTCAAGCCCTCTCTGCGCTGGATAAGCGTGTCAAGAATTAGCTCTTGGATGGTGAACTTTTCGCGCGGCTTTGGTGCGGCCTTTTCCATGCTCTTTAGCAGCTTATTGCCTTCTTCATGGTGCTGGAAATAGCGCTCGCTCGCCTCATCCATGCCAAACCGGCTGCGATATTCGTTGCGCGTGATGCCGTCTCGGATAAGCCGCGCCTTGTGTTCTGGCACGGTTGCGACTGGGACTTTCAGGTTAAAATCATGGAACGTCATCACTTCCCCTCAATCTTCCGCGCGATCCCATAAAGTTTTGTCGCAAGCATCGAGCGCGCGGCTCTGATTAGATTTTCGCAAATTCTCAAAAGCCGCTCTTGCATGGCGTGCTTCCTCTTCTTTTTCCGCTGTGAACGCCGCCAGCTCGAACGCGAAAGTTTCAAAGAACCACGATGGGCCCTTCTCGCGTGTCAGCTTGGCTTGCTCGATTAGAAAGGACTCTGGCACCACACCTTGACGCCTCTTCTCAGCCATTGCCGGAGAGACGTTCGTTGACCGCGCATATTGTTTCGCGCCGCCATAGTTGGACACGATCCAGCCGAAAAATCGGGTTGGCGCGTCAGATATTTTGTTCCGGTTTCGCGGAAAGTAATTGGTCATCGTTTGCTCCATCATGATTCAAGACCATGAAAAGGAGCAATGACTTGACTTGGAAAACGGCTGGCCAGCTTGTGAGAGAGTGCGTGGCCAGATTGGAGAGAAAAGGACTGGGAGCGGTTGCTGATGCCGCCCCCAGTCAGGTGTGCGCCGGGGGACGTGGCGCAGGGCAAACCGTCGATGGAGGGTCGAGGGTTCGAGGAAACTTGAAGCGCGCTTTCTTGTGCTTTGTCGGATTCCCATGTTGCGGGACTGGCACCGACTTGACCCATTGGGGCAGCATAAGCATTTTTCCCCGTGACAGCGCGCGGGTCAGGGGCAAGGATAGCCAGCCCGAACTTGTGATCTTGGTTATTCATTTCGGCCCCCACCTGAGAGCCGCCGCGTGTGACTTGCACGACGGGCAAAGGTCTGGCGAATGAGCGACACCGACACCAACGACAGCGAGAGGCGCGCAACAGGCACGCAGGCGAGCGATACGGACCGCATTAGCGCCCAATACGGCTTGCTCGGCCCGGGCGTTGCGTTCGCGCTGCTGGTCGGGGTTGGTGTTGGCCATTATGCGGTTTCCCGCTTGGCCATTTCGGAGCGCTCAACATCAAGCTGGACTAGGCGCTCGCGTGCCTCGGCCAATGTCTTGTATGTTGGCGATGATTTCTTGCTGGCGATCTTATCTAAGCGATCACCACCAGACAGAATGATTGTGCTCAAGCGACCGCGGGAGATTCCATGCTTGGCACAGAAAGAGTCGCAGTCGGCTATAAATGATTGGATAGGGTCATCGGTCATGCCTAATGATTATGCGTAATATTTTACGCTGTCAACTGCGCAAAACGTTACGCTATGAAAAAAACTGCAAATCGCGACAATGCGGCAGGCAATCACTTACGAAAAATTCATGACCATACTCGTTAACCGCCTTGAACAGCTCATGGCCGAGCAAGACATTTCACCATCTGCACTTTCACTAGCGATTGGGGGTGGCCGGGAAGCCGTGCGCATGATCTTGAGCGGCAGGTCAAAGAATCCGCGCATGGACACACTGACAAAACTAGCACAGGCGCTAGGTGTTTCTGTGGCCTATCTGACTGGCGATGACGACGACCAGGGCGAAGCACCTGCGCCACGCACAGGAGCACCATCAGAAGAAAAGGGCCTGCCAATCCGCTTTCGCGTGCAAGCTGGTAGCTTCTATAAGGTCGAGGAAGCAGACGAACCAATCGGCTGGGCTCGAATTACAGCCGATCCGCGCTTTCCAATTGGCCGGCAGTGGGTTGAAGAAGTTGTAGGAGACAGCATAGACCGCCTTTATCCAAGTGGGTCGATGCTTTTGGTTCTGGATGTCATCTATGCGCCAGAACTCAGGCTGGGCCAGCTCGTGGTTGTGGCCAGAAGCGTTGACGGCGGCTTGATGGAGCGGACAGTCAAGAGGGTGATTGAGATAGACGGCGCTTTTCACCTTGTTGGTGAGAGCAATAATTCAAGATGGAATAAACCAATAAAGATAGGAGGCGAAGACGATGCGCATGTCAGCATTTCTGTTGCCGGTATTGTGCTTGGCGGCTATCGGGCCGAGCCCTTCTAAGGCACAATCACAAGGCAAGAGCATAGTAGGTCAAGCGACCGTAGTGGACGGCGACACGATCAAGATTGGATCCGATACGATCAGGCTTTGGGGAATAGACGCGCCCGAGAGTAAGCAGCTTTGTGGAACAGCTCCGTGCGGCGAACAAGCCACCCAAATTCTGCAGATGCTTATTGAGCGCGCGCCACTTGTGATCTGCCAAGAGCGCACCAAGGACAGATATGAACGCTCTGTTGCCGTCTGTCGTGCGCGTGGAATGGACCTGTCTGCAGCTATGGTGTGGACGGGTCACGCAATGGCGTTCCGTCGCTACAGCCTCGATTATGTGGCAGAAGAGGACAGCGCACGATCTGAGAACCGGGGCGCATGGGCGCACGGATTTGGAGACCCGGCAGCGTTCAGAAATCCAGAGGCGGCAGAGCCAGAGCCCGCACCGAGAACGGGGCCGTGCATCGTGAAAGGGAACGTCACGAGCAAGGGTGAGCGCATTTATCACGTCGAATCATCGCCGTCATATAGCCGAGTCGTTCCCGAGCAATGCTTTGAAAGTGAAGAACAAGCCCGCGCCGCTGGATTCCGGCCACCACGAGGCTAGTGCATAAAGTCGCGTAAAATATCACGCACCCTATTGACGACGTAAAATATTACGCATAGTGTCATCCCAACGGAACAAACCGAAGGGAGACACCCAATGAACCCACAAGACCCAACCGACGCCGACCGCATCCGTGAAGACGTGGTGAACTATGGCGCGAACGCGATTGAAGACGCGACCGACCCATTTTTGGCCTCGCTTGCCATCATCGGCGAGCTGGCTGGCATGGACGCCCTGCATGGCATCATCGACGTGCTGGAAGACGAGGTGCCAAACTTCGACCGCGCCCGCGTCATTGAGATGAATGACGACTTTGCCGCTCACCATGCCGCGTGGGTTGCAGCTCGTTCGATGAAGGTGGCTGCGTGATGAGCCGCCTCGACGCAGAAAAGATCGCGCGCCTCTACGACGGCTTTTACGCCGAGCAGGATCAGCCCCGCTTTCTCAATTCGCCGCCCGTTCACGATGGCCCAGACCGCACGAGCCCACTTGAGGCGGTCGCTGGATTTGCTGTGCTTGGCTTGGTTTTTGTCCTGATTTTTTGGGGGATCGCATGACACCTTTAGAGACTTTGAAAGCCGCCCGCCAGCTTATCACCGATCCGGCGAAGTGGACGCAGGGCGAATATGCGCGCGATGCTGATGGCAACGAAGTCAGGGCATGGAGCGAAGACGCAGCCTGCTTCTGTGCTTATGGTGCAATCCAGCGTGTCACTGGAGTCGAAGATAACGAGGCCGATTTCTTTCTTATGAGGGCTTGCACCAAAAAATTTGAGGTGGAGGTTATCCACCTCAACGACACCCACACGCACGCCGAAGTCTTAGCCCTGTTTGATGCGGCTATTGCTGAATTGGAGGGGGTGGCATGACCCCACACACCGACCTAACCCGCACGATAGCCCGCGTTCGCTCTATGCTGCGTGAGGCCGAGCAAGCGACGTTACCATGTGGCGTCAAACCACCAAACCCCCAAGCAGCCAGGGCGAAACTGCATCAGGTTGCGCGGGAATTAGAGGGGGTGCTGCAATGACTGAAATCGACAAATGCCCCAAGTGCGGAAGCCTAGAAGTGTGGCGCGATGAAGTAGATGTTGGCGTTGGCATTATCTATGGTCCGCGCAATTGTGACGAGTGCGGATACACAGAGCCCTCTGCCTATGACGAAAACTTTGATGCGGACGTGGAGGGTTTATTCCAATGAGCCTCCCCGTTTATTTAGCCACCCTCACCCCCACCCAACTCCGCCGCCAGCTTGTCGAGCCAGACCCGGTGCAACTGCACGACTGGCACGTCACCGCTGAGGCTTACAAGGACGCCGTGCGAGTGGCGTTGATTGAGAAGGATACGAGATATGACTGAGCTTTCAAAAATTGATACCCAACAAGCTGTGCCGGCAAATCCTATCGACCTAGTGTCGCAGGCGCTTTCAAGCGGCGCAAACCTTGAAACGATGGAGCGATTGCTCGCCCTTCAGGAGCGCTGGGAAGCCAACCAAGCCCGCAAGGCGTTTAACGAGGCTGTGACGTCAGCCAAAGGCGAGATCGGCCCGATATTCAAGCGCCAGACCGCAACAGGTGGCGCTCGCTTCCAGTACGAAAGCCTTGACGACGTTGACCGCCATATCAAGCCGGTCCTGTCTAAGTATGGCCTGTCTTATCGTTTCCGCACCGAAAGCACCGCCGAAGGTATTAGCGTTTATTGCGTGCTGTGCCATGTGGACGGCCATAGCGAGGAAAACAGCCTCTATTCCAAGCACGACAAAGGCGCAGGCCGCAACGACATTCAGGCACTTGGAAGCGCCCAGACCTACCTGCAACGCTACACCTTAAAGGCCGCGCTTGGCCTATCAGCATCCAAGGACGATGACGGCACAAAGTCGGGCTCAACCGAGGAAGACCAGAACGACGCAGAAAACTGGATTGAGTGCATGAACCAATGCAATTCGGTCGAGGAGTTGCAGGCCTACTTCAAGACGATTTGGGATGACGTCAAAGGCAAGCCCGCCCCGATTAAGAACCTCGTTATCTCGGCTAAAGATAGCGCGAAAAAGAAGCTGGCAGGTGGCCAATGATCGACCAACGCACCGATGAATGGCACGCCGCCCGCCTTGGCAAGGTGACTGCCTCCAAGATTGCCGATGTAATGGCCTCAGGCCGCGCAGGAGCGCCATCTGTGACGCGGGCTAACTATCTAGCCCAATTGCTATGCGAGCGCCTCACGGGCCGTCCTACGGATGGCTACACCAGCCATGAGATGCAGCACGGCATCGATAGTGAGCCTCTTGCGATCAATGCCTATGAAATGCACGCCGACGTCATCGTGACGCCTATCGGCTTTGTCGATCACCCGAGCATTGCAATGTCCGGCGCTTCGCCTGACGGGCTAGTCGGTGATGATGGCTTGATTGAGGTCAAGTGCCCCAACAGCGCAACCCATCTAGCAACGCTCAAAGGTGCCGACATTGACGGCAAATACATGAAGCAGATGCAATGGCAAATGGCCTGCACGGGCCGGAAGTGGTGCGACTTTGTTAGCTTTGACCCACGGATGCCGGACCACATGCAGCTTTATGTGCGCCGCGTTGAACGCGATCTTGAAATGATCGCCGCAATCAATTCGGCAGTGACGACCTTCTTGGTTGAACTTGAAGCCGACTGCCAACGGTTTGCGAAGGAGGCAGTATGACTCACACCGTCGTTCTCACAGGCGATCGCCAACGAGATCTTGCCCATAGGATCATTGAGCGGGCTCCCCCTGGCTACGTCGTGACCGTCAAGCCGCAGCGCCGCACGAGCGAGCAAAATGACCTGATGTGGGCGCTCTTGACCGAACTCAGCAAGGCTAAGCCAAACGGACGGGAGCATACGCCAGAGACTTGGAAGGTGTTGGCCATGCACGCTTGCGGCCATGCCTGCCAGTTTGAGATTGGCCTGAACGGCCAGCCCTTCCCCATTGGCTTTCGCTCTAGCCAGCTCACCAAGTCGCAGATGGGTGACTTGATCGATTGGATATACGCTTACGCAGCAGAGGCGGGCGTTGAATTGAAGGACGCCAAGAAGGCGGAATTGCAGGCTGAGACTGAGGAGGCGTTTTGATGGAGACCCCCACCACCGACCTACAAAAGCTAGCAGACCTAGCCACGCTTGACGTTGAGCGCCTTGAGAAAGAATTGGACATAACCAACGCTGACCACATTGCACTGTGGCTTGCGTCGGCTGGTCAAATGTCAATCTCATATCTGGCCGTTCAAATTGCCAACGCATACGACCGCGCTAATGCCGCCCGAGTTGAGGCCGAGAACGCAAGGCTGCGGGAGGGGTTGAGCGGAGCACATGCAAGCCTAAAGACGGCGGCAAAAGATGCCCGAACAACGGAACTCTGCGAACTTTACACAAAATGGGCGGACGAGGCTTGGGCCGCTCTCAAAGGCGATCAACAATGCTAGTCGCCATCCAACACGGTCGTAAGGGCGTCAAAAAGATCTCCGCCTACGTCAATAGCAAGGTGCAGGTGGCGCTGAGTTTCCGCCCGCAGGTATCCGACACTGAAGCGCGAGAGCGATTAAAGGCCGCTCTCAAAGGGGGAGAGATATGAGCAGACTAGATGACGCTTTCAAGACTCTTTACCGCCAGCGCACACCTCAAAAGCCGCCAATGACACGCGAGCAAGAGATGACGGTGAATCATGAAATCCGCATCCTCGACCTGGAAAAACAGGTGGCAGAGTTGCGGGCTTTGTTGGTGGGGAGGAAGTGATGTTCGGCTTTCCAGACATATGCCCACACTGCGGCAGCGGAGACGATCTGTTTTGCTATTGGGACGGAGAGACACCCGCGCCATGTAGTGGAGATTATGATGAAGATTTAGAGGACATAGACCATGACTGACCCTCTATTCCACCTAGCCGCCGCAGTCGTTGCTTTTGGCTGTTTCTGGGCGGCCGGTAAGTTGTTTGCAATTAGTTTGAAGGGAAAAGACGATGACCAAGTTTGAAGTAACCGATGCAATAGTGAGCGCAGCAGCGTGGGCGCACCAAACCGCACCGACTAGAATAGGTCACCCGTTCATTCCCATGCGCGCCGCCATCACCGCCGCACTCAATGCAAGCGGGCTTTTGGAGCGGATCGCAGAGTTGGAGGCTGCCATTGAGAACGCTTTAAACCCAAGCGTCCCAACTAGAGACGCCACGCTGCGCCTGATGAACGCACTCAACAAGGAACCAACACCATGAGCAATAGCTTCACAATCACGAAAGGATCAAACGTGACCTACGAAATCGACGACATTGCCGCAATCTGCCACTCTGTAAACAAGGCATATTGCGAGGCGCTTGGCGACTTCTCCCAGCCTGATTGGGACGATGCGCCGGATTGGCAACGTGAAAGCGCACGGGCTGGTGTTCAGTTTGTTCTTGATAATCCAGATGCAGGACCAAGCGCGCAGCACGATACTTGGATGGCTCTAAAAATTGCAGACGGCTGGACCTATGGACCAACCAAGGACACCGAAGCCAAGACGCACCCATGCCTTGTGCCGTTTGATCAATTGCCAAAAGAGCAGCAAGTCAAGGACTTTTTGTTTCGTGGTGTGGTGAGGGGGTTTGACCAATGACTGACACCCGCCCCCCTGTCGCGCCCAAGGAAGGGTTTTATGCCATGTTGCGGAATGGCGAGATTTCTCTTAATCACATTCCGTATTTTAGGAAAAATTCACCGTGCGCGTGGGAGTGTCCAACATCTGGTGCAAAGTGGCTAGCAGATGGCAAATCCTACAACGGACGCCACCTAGACATCATCGCCACAATCTCGCCTGAAGCTATGAATGAGGCGGTCAAATTGTCTGCTGAGAAGAGCGTGTACGGCGAGATTGTGTTTGGATTACGCAGCCGCCTAGAAGCCATCATCCCCCTAGCCGACGCCGCCTGCGATTACGCTGACAGCCATTGCCGTTGGTTTGATATTAGCACTGCGCCTTGGCTGCAAGATAAGGATGGCGAATACGACTATCGCAGCCCAGACAGCGGTGAAGGGATCGGGCACGTCTACAAAACTGACTTGTACGACGAAGAAGAAGGCGTTTTTCTGCCTGACGTGCATGTTGGCGACGTGTTCTACAAAAGGATAGATCACGTCCTATTGCGACCTTTTTACTGGCGACCCCTACCACCCCCGCCCTCAAACCCGCCATTGCCAGCGGTGTTCACCGATCTGGGCGCGGCGTTGGAAAAGATTAAGGGTGCGGGATGACTGCCCCCGTTCTCCTACCCCGCCAAGTCGCCCAGCTCTTGCACATCAGCCCCCAAAAGGTCACGGCTATGTGCAGGGCTGGCCAGATTAAGGCTTGCCGGATTGGTCGTGATTGGCGTATCGCTGCGGACTTTATGGACAGCATCCGATGGAATACCGACTTGTCTTCTACCGTGGCGCATGGGCTGCAACATGGCGAGAGCGCGGCAACACAAGACGGCTTGCACTCAGGACAAAAGATCGTGGTGAGGCAGAACGCCGCCTAGCTGACTTTCTGGCTGGCGAACGTCGCGCGCCCACCACGGTCAAGGACATCATCAAGCTCTATCTCGACCGTCCAGAGCAGAAGCGCCGCAAGGCCCAAGAATTACTCCTGAAAGCACCCCTCGCCTATTTCGGCAGTATGAGGCCAGACCAAATCACAGACGCCCTCACGCGCCGTTATTGGGCCTCTAGGGCGGTAAAGGACGGCACAATCAGAACCGAATTGCAGACCTTGATTGCCGCGCTGAATTATTGCGATGCAAAAGGCTTTAAGATACCCCTCCCCGCCGCTGGAAAGCCTAGAGAGCGGGTTCTGACACGGGCAGAGGTCAAGGCGATCATCAAGGCCGCTCGCACGTCAGGGCGACACCTTAGAATGTTCATCGCCATCCTGATAAGCACCGGATCCCGAAAGACCGCCATTTTGCAGCTCACTTGGGACCGTGTGGACTTGGCTAGGAATCGCGTTGACTTTCGCCGGGGTGACGAGGCCGGCAACAAACGCCGCGTCTATCTGCCAATGAACAAGAGACTGCGCCGCTATATGAAGATAGCCGCCCAGATCAGGACGTGCGACCATGTGATCGAATACGCAGGCAGGCCAGTCTTGGATATAAAGAAGGGCCTTAAAATGGTGTTTGACCGTGCTGGCGTAAAAGACGCAAGCGCGCACACCCTCAGGCACACTGTGGCAAGTTGGATGGTGGAAAGGGGTGTTCCATTGCAGGACGTGGCTGCATTTCTGGGTGACACCGTGGCGACCGTTGAACGGGTTTACGCCAAGTTTGCGCCGGATTATCTATCAGCGGCGGCAAGGGCTTTGGAATAGATTATATCGAAGTAATAATGCGCTCCGATGCACAATTGAACCTTCCAGACCCGATCAGTTCCGAATGTTCCTCGCGTGTTCTGCTTTTAACTAGCTGAAATAACGATAAAAGCCTTTAATTTCAGGTGGACCCCACTTTTGGTAATGATGAGGTCGGGAGTTCAATCCTCCCCTGTGGCACCAGTCGTTTGGAACTGTCGTTTTGAACAGGCCCCTTGCGGGCGACCCCTCACCCCATAAACTTCCAAGCCAAAGTCTGCCCCGCGTGGAAGGGAACGACTTGGGTTCCGGCAGCTGACACAATGGCTGGAACGTCGACGGTTACCTTCTCTAGTACAACGCTCTCCTCGTTTACGGGCAGGCCGTAAAAACGGGCCCCAAAGAGGCTGGCGAAGCCTTCGAGTTTGTCGAGCGCGCCTTCTTCTTCAAAGGTCTTAGCATAACTTTCGATGGCAAAAGGTGCGTTGAAAATGCCGGCACAGCCACACGCCGATTCCTTGTCGCCGATCGCATGAGGCGCAGAATCGGTACCGAGGAAAAACTTGGGCGAGCCTGAAACCGCTGCCTTACGCAGGGCCAAACGGTGGGTCTCGCGTTTGGCGACTGGCAAGCAATAGAAGTGTGGGCGAATGCCACCCTCGAACATCGCATTGCGATTAAAATCAAGGTGATGGGGTGTGATGGTGGCGGCAATCGGGTGGCTAGATGCTTCCACAAAAGCAACTGCATCGGCTGTCGTAATGTGCTCAAACACGATCTTGAGGCCGGGGAAGTCTTTGACGATCTGGCTCAAGATGCGCTCGATAAAGACGGCCTCACGGTCAAAAATATCGATGTGGGACTCGGTCACTTCGCCATGCAGCAAAAGCGGCATGCCGATCTTCTCCATCGCCGCAAACACCGGGTACAGCTTCCTAAAGTCCGTCACGCCATGGCTGGAATTGGTGGTGGCGTGGGCAGGATAGAGCTTACAGGCGGTGAAGACGCCGGTTTGAAAGCCGTTGGAAATATCAACCGGATCGCTGTGATCGGTCAAATAACAGGTCATCAAAGGCGTAAATTTTAGGCTTGGGTCTGTCGCGGCTACAATGCGGTCACGGTAGGCCGCGCCAAGCGCTGTCGTGGTAACTGGTGGCGCAAGGTTTGGCATGACAATCGCGCGAGCAAATTGGCGCGCTGTGTAATTGACAACATCGGCCAACATCGCTCCATCGCGCAAATGCACATGCCAATCATCGGGCCGACGGATCGTAAGTCGGGTCAAACCACCTTGCACATCATCGCCTCGTGTCGCCACATCCATCATTTCACGCCTCTTTCTATCCTACCCCAATGCCGCATGGATTAGAGAGGGAGGCGATCAAGGTCAAATCACGGATGTCGCGATTAGACTGCTTGGTTTGCACCAAAGCGCCAGGCCGACCAAACAACGAGCAAAAGGGGTGCAAGGCCAACCAAGTCGACCAACGCAATTGTCTTTAATGGGCCAGACGGCATGCCCGCGCGGAAATAGAGCCAAAGGAAGCTAACCACACTGATCGCAACCACCACACTCAACGCCCGGCGGGCAGCGGGGTCGAGCGCGCCAGCAACACAAGCGGCGAAGATGGCTAGGAAAAGCGCGCCGCGATGGGTGATCAACACACCTAAGTCCCCATTGGCGTCAATGCCATAGAGCTTCTTCGTCAAATGGGGCAGAAAAAACACTGCGGCAGGCGATAGATGAATAAGGGCCAAGAGTGCCCAAGCCAATTTCGTGATGAGTTCCATAATCATCCCCGTTGTTTTCCGAAAGATGACTATAGCGTCATTTTTATAGATGGCTAGAGGAAAATAGCCTCCGCAAAGCCAGCACCGGCAGCTTTCCAATTGACCGCCAAAGCGATATCTCCTCTAGTCTGGACGGAATACACCAACAACAAAACAGGGAGTGAGAGCATGAGTGCGAGCGTGGAATTCATTGGCGATGTGGCAGTCATCCGCATGGATGACGGCAAGGCCAATGTGATCAATCAAGCCATGGTTGCTTCCCTGCATGCAGCTTTGGATCAAGCCGAAGCCAAGGCAAAGGCAATTGTGCTGGCCGGCCGTGAAGGTCGGTTCTCAGGCGGCTTTGATCTGCAAGCCCTCACAGGTTCTGGGCCAGAAGCGGCAATTGCGCTTCTCGATGCCGGGGCAGGCCTTTTGGTGCGCCTCTATGGCAACCCCCTGCCCGTGGTTGCCGCCTGTACTGGTCATGCGATTGCGATGGGCGTGTTTATCCTGCATGCTTGCGACACCCGAATTGGCGCGGCAGGGCCCTATAAGATTGGCGCGAACGAAACGATCAATGGCATGGTCTTGCCGATCTTCGCGCTGGAACTTTCCAAAGACCGTTTGAACCCGCTGCACATGACCAAAGCCGTGGTTCAAGCCTTCATCTATGATTCTGAAGGTGCTGTAGAAGCCGGCTATCTCGATCAACTGACCAGCTTAGACAAAGTGGAGGCTGAAGCGATTGCCTTAGCGAGCCAGCTCGCCCAATTGCCCGGCCACGCCTATCACGGCAATAAGCTCGCCATTCGGGGTGCAACGCTGGACCGCATCAAGGCCAGCATTAGCAACCATCACGGCAAATAGATTTTCTCCATGACAGCCACCAGACGCCTTGTCCTCACCAGTGATCACGCCGCGATTGAGTTGCGGCGTGCAATCTATGACCATGTGACCACGCTGGGTTGGGACGTTGATGACCTCGGCCCCATGACGCCTGAAAGCACCCCCTATCCAGAACGGGGTGCGGAGGCTGCTCGCCTAGTCGCTGCAGGCCAGTATCGGTTTGGCATTCTTCTGTGCGGCACCGGCCAGGGTATCATGATGGCGGCCAACAAGGTCAAAGGCGTGCGCTGTGGCGTGTGTATGGACACCTTCTCCGCCCGCATGATCCGCCAGCATAATGACGCCAACATGCTCTCACTTGGTGCGCGCGTGGTCGGCCTTGGCCTCGCGCTCGATATCGTGGACGGGTTCCTGTCCGCCGAATTCGAAGGCGGAAGACATGCGACGCGGGTGGATATGATTAGGGCGTTGGAGGGGTGAGGTTGGGGTGTTGCGTGGGCTAATCTTCTGAAAGAGCGCGCTTTTCAAGAAGTTCTGCCCAGTCATTTGCCCAACCATCCAGTGAGGCAAACTTCCCTGCCAGATCCTTTCCCATGCTCGTCAACTCGTACCCGCTATCACTAAGATCAACCAAGCCCAGAGCTCTCAGTTCCTTAAGGCGTTGATTCAGAACGGTCGGCGAAACGTCATCACATCTGGACCGTAACGCGCGAAATGTTGCGCGCTCATGGCTGAGTTCCCAGATGAGCCGCAGAGTCCAGCGCTGTCCAAGGACATCCAGCAGAACCATGATAGGTCGGCCTGTCTGCGAGCCACGAACTGGCGTTCCAGGAAGCTTTTGCAAATTTCGCCCCTATATTGACGCTACATATTTAGTAGCATACCTTCGGCTTGCAAACCTCTAGCAAAGCGAGCCCGCAATGACCACCAGATTAACGCCAATTACCGAACCCTATCCTGAAGACGTGGCCAAAGTCCTAGCCTCCTATCCACAACAAGGCGGATACATACTGGCTCTCTTCCGTGTCTTTGCTAACAGCATGAGATTCTTGAAGAAAGGGGTTCCCAATCTGCTCGACAAAGAAAGCCCGCTACCTCTGCGCATTCGAGAAATTGTCATTCTACGCGTGACCGCCAACAAGAATTGCGAATACGAATGGGGCGTTCATGTCAGCGTATTTGGTGCCCATGCTAAGCTCACCGAGGCGCAAATTGCCGCGACCCGCAGCGATCAGGTCGACGACGCGATTTGGTCGCCCGAAGAGGCGTGCCTTTTAAAGGCTGTGGATGGCCTCTGCACTTTTGGCAAGATGGACGTCAATATCAGCGAGCAATTTGAAGGCGACTGGAGCAAGGAGCAGCAATTGGAAATATTCGCGCTCTGTGGAACCTACCATACGATCAGCTTCGTCGCGAACGCGGCCCACTTGCCGAATGAACCCTTCGGCGCGCGCTTTCCGTGATGCTGCCGGGCGGGCGCGCTATACCGGTTGCGGCTGGCCCCAATAGTTTCCAATCGACCACACATGCTCATCTGGTAACAGCGCGCTGCTCATTCAATGATGTCAAGGACAGAAGCGACTTGTGTGGGCCATAGCCCGAAGGCCGGCGGCCCAAGCGACCCTTGACTTAACTGAATCAGTAAAGACAATTGAAACAAGGTTTTGGGTGAACATAAAGGTCACCAAAACCGATCTGAGGCGTTCGTGGCGGCGGTGGGTACAAGCGCGGAATCTGAGGGCACATCCATCGTCGGATGCGCCAATCTGCAACCGCAAGCCAAGGCTTGGCTGACAAGCTCAAGACGGTGCATCCCTAGTGGGGAATATCCTCTACCGCGCGCAGCGCATTACTACAATTCTGGAACATTAACAGTTTGCAAGAAGGAACCGTCGCTGTCGAACGCACAAAAGGCGACTTTTACTTCAGGAAACTTCTTCTTGAAGCGAGATGAAAGGCTTGCTTGAACCTCATTGAATTCGAGCACAGCAATGTTTTGGCCGCGCGTCTTAATCCGATAAAAACTCAGGCCGCCATCAAACTTGAGCTCAAAATCATCGTTGTAAACAGAAAGACAAGCCCTCAATTCACCGACTGTAAATGTCTGCGACATTCGATATGCTCCTCAAATTCTCAGACACATATATCTAAGATAACAAAAATATACAAATCTATTTTCGAAACACTAATCGACGCAGTGGAAAATGATATTGTAAATTTCGAACGACAACAAAGAGCCAAAGACCGAGTACAATCAGCCACCAGATCCAACCATCAGTTCGTTCAAAAAGCAAAAAAGCCCCGCATGTGCGAGGCTGGTTCGAAGATTTTGGGTGCGGGGGCAGGATTTGAACCTACGACCTTCAGGTTATGAGCCTGACGAGCTACCGGGCTGCTCCACCCCGCGTCAAAGGTGTTCGCATGTATACAGATATAACATGCAAAGGAAGGTCTGATCTGACATCGTCTGGAAAGGAAGGTGTTTTGAATAAGATACCAAGTGCATTCGGCAGACCCGGCAGCGACCTACTCTCCCGCGCCTTAAGACGCAGTACCATCGGCCCTGGGGGACTTAACGACCGAGTTCGGGATGGGATCGGGTGGGGACCCCCCGGCATAGCCGCCAGGTCGGCGGAATGCACTCGTATCTTATTGTCTGACATCGTCTGGTTTGGCACATTTATGTGCTTATGAACGGCGCAGTCTTCACTGCGCATGAGATCGTAGGATCAAGCGATTGAGCGATTAGTACCAGTCAGCTTCAACCCTCGCGGGTCTTCCACACCTGGCCTATCAACGTGATGGTCTATCACGGCTCTCAATGAGACCTCGTTTTTAGGTTAGTTTCCCGCTTAGATGCCTTCAGCGGTTATCTAGTCCATACTTAGCTACCCAGCTGTGCCGTTGGCACGACAACTGGTCCACCAGAGGTATGTTCATCCCGGTCCTCTCGTACTAGGGACAAATCCTATCAAGTCTCGACACCCACGGTAGATAGGGACCAAACTGTCTCACGACGTTCTGAACCCAGCTCACGTACCACTTTAAATGGCGAACAGCCATACCCTTGGGACCTGCTCCAGCCCCAGGATGTGATGAGCCGACATCGAGGTGCCAAACACCGCCGTCGATATGGACTCTTGGGCGGTATCAGCCTGTTATCCCCGGAGTACCTTTTATCCGTTGAGCGATGACCCTACCACGCAGGATCACCGGATCACTATGGCCGACTTTCGTCTCTGCTCGACTCGTCAGTCTCGCAGTCAGGCAGGCTTATGCCATTGCACTCAACGACCGATTTCCGACCGGTCTGAGCCTACCATCGCGCGCCTCCGTTACACTTTGGGAGGCGACCGCCCCAGTCAAACTGCCCGTCATACAGGGTCCCGGATCCCGATAAGGGACCGCGGTTAGACGCCACCGAAAATAAGGGTCGTATTTCAAGGGTGGCTCCACCAGGGCTGGCGCCCCGGCTTCAAAGCCTCCGACCTATCCTACACATACGTTCGATAGCGCCACTGTAAAACTGCAGTAAAGGTTCACAGGGTCTTTCCGTCTGGCCGCGGGAACTCCGCATCTTCACGGAGATTTCAATTTCGCTGAGTCTATGGTGGAGACAGTGGGGAAGTCGTTACGCCATTCGTGCAGGTCGGAACTTACCCGACAAGGAATTTCGCTACCTTAGGACCGTTATAGTTACGGCCGCCGTTCACCTGGGCTTCAATTCAGAGCTTGCACCCCTCCTCTTAACCTTCAGGCACTGGGCAGGCGTCAGACACTATACGTCGTCTTGCGACTTCGCAGTGCCCTGTGTTTTTGATAAACAGTCGCAACCCCCTGGTCTGTGCCACTCTCCCTTGGTTGCCCAAGAAAGAGTCTCCCTTCTTCCGAAGTTACGGGAGTAATTTGCCGAGTTCCTTCACCATAGTTCTCTCAAGCGCCTTGGTATGCTCTACCTGACCACCTGTGTCGGTTTCGGGTACGATCTAATGCTGGGGCTATTTCCTGGAACTCCCAGGCTGCCAACTCAATCCGATAAGAGTTGACAACTTTCGGCGTTCGTCACCACCAGCTGGCCCACGAATATTAACGTGGTTCCCATCGACTACGCCTTTCGGCCTCGCCTTAGGGGTCGGCTAACCCTGCGCAGATTAGCTTTACGCAGGAACCCTTGGTCTTTCGGCGAGAGGGTCTCTCACCCTCTTTATCGCTACTCATGCCAACATTCTCACTTCCGATACCTCCAGTGTCCATTACCAGACACCTTCACAGGCTTACGGAACGCTCCGCTACCGCTTCATCAAAGATGAAACCCCGAGCTTCGGTAAATGGCTTAATCCCCGTTACATCTTCGGCGCAGGTTCGCTTGACCAGTGAGCTGTTACGCTTTCTTTAAATGATGGCTGCTTCTAAGCCAACATCCTGGTTGTCTAAGCAAACCCACATCCTTTCCAACTTAGCCATTATTTGGGGACCTTAGCTGCGGGTCAGGGTTGTTTCCCTCTTGACGACGGACGTTAGCACCCGCCGTCTGTCTCCCGTACTGTACTTCCAGGTATTCGGAGTTTGGTTAGGTTTGGTAATCCGGTGAGGACCCCTAGCCCATCCAGTGCTCTACCCCCTGGAGTAATCATACGAGGCACTACCTAAATAGTTTTCGCGGAGAACCAGCTATCACGCGTTTTGATTGGCCTTTCACCCCTACCAACAAGTCATCCGAGAATTTTTCAACATTCAACGGTTCGAGCCTCCAGTCACTGTTACATGACCTTCACTCTGCTCATAGGTAGATCAACGCGTTTCGGGTCTAATACAACGAACTCGACGCCCTATTCAGACTCGCTTTCGCTACGCCTACACCTAACGGTTTAAGCTTGCTCGTTACATTAAGTCGTTGGCCCATTATACAAAAGGTACGCTATCACCCCATAAAGAGGCTCTAACTGCTTGTAGGTATCCAGTTTCAGGTACTATTTCACTCCCCTCGTCGGGGTGCTTTTCACCTTTCCCTCACGGTACTTGTTCACTATCGGTCGCACAGGAGTACTTAGGCTTGGAGGGTGGGCCCCCCATGTTCAGACAGGATTTCACGTGTCCCGCCCTACTCGAGGACGATTTGCTTTTTACTGGTACGGGGCTGTCACCCGCTGTGGCGTGCCTTTCCAAGCACTTCCCATTATTACAAATCGCCACTGGCCTAGTCCGCGTTCGCTCGCCACTACTAACGGAGTCTCGGTTGATGTCCTTTCCTCTAGGTACTGAGATGTTTCACTTCCCTAGGTTTGCCTTTTAACCCTATGTATTCAGGTTAAAATACCTTCTTTTGAAACTGAAGACCTTAGGCCATCACCGAAATGATGGACTAAAATCAACAGTTTCGAAGGTGGGTTTCCCCATTCAGAAATCTCCGGATCAAAGGGTGTTCGCACCTCCCCGGAGCTTATCGCAGCGTACCACGTCTTTCATCGCCTCTGTGCGCCAAG
>VYMB01000176.1_pt1 | contig 47159 bp, 41 predicted proteins | sample 5115321 | NCBI WGS metagenome assembly VYMB01 (sample SAMN12291794, study PRJNA351875) | freshwater metagenome | isolation source: freshwater lake | place: USA: Michigan, Wintergreen Lake | collected 2011-08-02 | reverse complement strand
GCGACCATAAGACCAGAACAGAGTAAATCTGTTAAGGCAGGTGCGAAAAATCCTTCGGGAAAGAAGCAGAAACTCAAATCGTGAGGTTTGGGAATCACCGTCCGTTTACGGCGGCGAGGATGTCAACAGCTTTAACGGTAGGGGATTGCTTGATCTTGATCTTAGTTCTTTGCCGGCCGATTGTCGGGAACTGGAATAGACTATTATCTATAGTTAGGACTTGCATAAAAAGTTTTTCGAGGGGTGTGGGGTGTGGCCCCCCAACCCCCCCGACATCGGGGGGCAGGTGGGGTGTGGGGTACGACTTCCTATTCCTTCGCACCAGAAAAGGGGTAAAATAATAAGTTTAGTGATAAGATGACCGAATTGTAAGCGGGGACTTGATATGGCAGAAACCCTATTATTTAATGCTTTGCGACAGGCGATCGATGAGGAAATGGGCCGCGACCAGACAGTATTTGTTTTAGGTGAAGACGTGGGTCATTACGGCGGTTCCTACAAAGTTACCAAAGATCTCTACAAAAAATATGGCGATTTAAGGGTTTTAGATACTCCCATCGCTGAAAATAGTTTTACGGGCATGGCAGTGGGGGCAGCCATGACGGGATTACGTCCGATTATTGAAGGCATGAATATGGGTTTTCTTCTGCTTGCCTTTAACCAAATTGCCAACAATGCCGGGATGTTACGTTATACTTCTGGCGGTAATTTTAAAATCCCCATGGTTATCCGCGGTCCGGGGGGTGTGGGGAGACAATTAGGTGCGGAACATTCCCAACGTTTAGAGGCCTATTTTCACGCAGTACCTGGCCTAAAAATTGTCGCTTGTTCCACTCCCTACAATGCCAAAGGTTTATTAAAATCGGCGATTAGAGATAATAACCCCGTGCTTTTCTTTGAACACGTTCTTCTCTATAATCTCAAGGAAAATTTACCTGATACCGAGTATCTTTTACCCCTAGATAAAGCGGAAATCGTTCGCAAGGGAGAAGATATCACCATTCTCACCTATTCGCGGATGCGTCATCATTGTTTACAGGCATTAAAACAGTTAGAAAAAGATGGCTACGATCCAGAAATTATCGATTTAATTTCCCTGAAACCCTTTGATATGGAGACGATTGCCGCTTCGATTCGCAAGACTCATAGGGTGATTATCGTGGAAGAATGTATGAAAACGGCGGGAATTGCTTCCGAGTTAATTGCTTTAATTAATGAGCAGTTATTCGATGAATTAGATGCCCCCGTGTTAAGATTATCTTCCCAAGATATCCCCACACCTTATAACGGTAATCTAGAAAGATTGACGATTATTCAACCTAATCAAATTGTCGAAGCTGTCCAAAAAATGGTCGGCGATCGCATTTAACAAATTCTCCTTTTGATACCGAAGTTATGCAGAGACAAAATTGGTTATTGTTACTGATCATCGGCCTAGTTGTTGCCTCGATCTTCGTCCTGATTAAGTTACCCCTACAATTAGGTTTAGACCTGCGCGGTGGTAGTCAATTAACCATTCAGGTTAAACCCACTGAAACCGTCAAAACCATTCAACCTAATGATTTAAAAGCGGTACAAAATGTGATTGAAAATCGCGTTAATGCCCTCGGTGTTTCTGAATCATTAGTGCAGACTGTAGATAGTAAAAATCAGGTAATCGTGCAACTACCCGGGGTCACAAATCCCAAAGAAGCTGAGAGAAACTTAAATGTTCAGGCCCAATTAGAATTTCGTCAGCAAAAACAAGGTACAGAAGGAGAATTTCGGGCTGAATACTCGATTTTTAAACAAAAAAAAGCGGAATTAACCGCCCTTAAAGCCGAGAATAAACCCGAAAATGCCGCTAAAATTGCCGAACTAGAACAATCTCTCCAGAAATCTAAACAGGCAATTTTAAATTTATTTGAATCGGTGGACTTAACTGGAAAAAATCTGCAAAATGCCACTATTAGTTCCACCCAAGGCACTAACTGGGAAGTGGCCATTACCTTCGACTCGGAAGGGGGCAGTAAATTTGCCGAACTGACTAAAGCAATCGCGGGTACTGGTCGCAGTATTGGGATTTTCCTCGATAATGAATTAATTAGCGCCCCGGTGGTTGATGTGCAGTTTGCCCAAACTGGTATTACTGGAGGCCGGGCCGTGATTACTGGTAATTTTACCGCCGAAACTGCCAACGATCTAGCGATTCAATTGCGCGGTGGTTCCCTACCTTTCCCTGTCAAAGTGGAAGAAATTCGCACCGTCGGGGCAACTTTAGGCCAGGATAGCATCCGTCGCAGTATCTACGCTGGTTTAGTGGGTTTACTGTTAGTTTTAATATTTATGGCGGTCTATTACCGTTTACCCGGGATTATCGCTGATATTTCCCTGATTATCTATACTATACTCTCTCTGGGGGCTTTTGCCTTAGTGGGAGTCACGATGACCTTACCCGGTATTGCTGGATTTATCCTCAGTATCGGCATGGCTGTTGATGCAAATGTACTGATTTTTGAGCGTACCCGGGAAGAATTAAGGGCCGGAAAATCCCTATTTCGGGCTGTGGAGTCGGGATTTTACCGGGCTTTTTCCAGTATTCTTGATAGTAATGTCACTACTTTAATCGCCTGTGCTGCCTTATTTTGGTTGGGTTCGGGATTAGTCAAAGGTTTTGCTTTAACTTTAGCCATTGGGGTAGCTGTGAGTATGTTTACCGCTTTAACCTGTAGTCGTACTCTCCTGTTAATCACCGTCTTAAACGTCCCCAGCGTCCGTCAAAAACCCCAACTTTTCTGCCCTAATTTACCAGCAAACCAGTAGGGTGGGTTAGGCGACGACAAGTTATGCTGTTAACCAATAATTTCATATTCGCCGTAACCCACCGATTGCCACTCCCTACTCCCCAAATTCCTTTTTTCTTTTTTACTTAATCAATATGGCATTTAACGTTACAAAACAGCGTAATTTTTGGTGGACAGTCTCGGCCCTGCTGACGATTGGTAGTATTTTGGCCATGGTGATTTCTTGGTTCACTATTCAAGCGCCTTTGCGACCGAGTTTAGATTTTGTTGGTGGGACGAGAATTCAGATAGAATTAGCCTGTGCCAAAAAGAATACCTGTGAGAAACCCTTAACTACTGCCGAAGTGCAAGCGATTTTAGACGAGGAGGGATTGGGTAACAGTAGTGTGCAGGTTTTGGATAAATATACTTTATCGGTGCGGACGAAAACCCTCGTAGAAGAACAGAGAACAAAATTACTCGACACCTTAAATCAGAAAATCGGCACCTTTGACCCCGAAACCAGTCAAATCGATACCGTCGGTCCCACCATCGGTCAAGAATTATTTAGGTCGGGATTTTTGGCCCTATTAGTTTCCTTCTTCGGCATTGCCGTCTATCTAAGCTTTCGTTTTCAACGGGATTACGCTTTTTTTGCCATTGTCGCCCTCTTTCATGACGTTCTAATTACCGTGGGCGTATTTGCGGTTTTAGGCTTAATTGCGGGGGTAGAAGTGGATAGTTTATTTTTGGTTTCCCTCTTGACAATTGTGGGTTTTTCTGTTAACGACACAGTGGTAATTTATGATCGCGTGCGGGAAAATTTCGCCCAAACTCCTGAACTATCCGTGAATGAAATTGTCGATAATGCGGTGAGTCAAACCCTAAGTCGTTCAATTAATACCACCCTGACCACTTTATTGCCTCTGGTGGCGATTTTTCTCTTTGGTGGCACCACTTTAAAATATTTTGCCCTAGCTTTAATTATTGGTTTCGTAGCCGGGGCCTATTCGAGTATTTTTATCGCTAGTACCCTACTTGCTTGGTGGCGCGGTCGTTCCAATCGAACTAAGATAGTGCAAGCTTAGAAATGGCTGTTAGTCACTAGCCAAATTTTTGGGACAATTTCGTCAAATATCGGCTTCACCAATCATAATTGCTGTCAAAATTGACTCCACTGCTACTGCTGTCGTCCCAGACAAGAAAAGTCCGGGATAGACAGCAGTATGCCATCTTGGATGCAGCAGAGTTTTACAGCCTTTAACTGTGGAAAAATTAAATCCCAATGAATGATGAACCGTGGCAACTAAATCAAAATGAGCATCGCCTTGTTTTGAGTATTGAGGTGTTCCTTCTTTAGGACAAATGATTTCTGTTAAGAAGCCTTGTTTATGACTCATAATATGGAAAGATTGACCCCATTGCATAAATTGCTTAAGTAGGCGATCTTTTTCCTGTTCAATTAATTCTCCTTCTCCGTCTAAAGGAAATTGAGAATTAATCAAGACAATTACGATAGTTTGCGGAGGAACTTGCCAATCAGGTAGCAATTTCCTCCAGTTATCAACCATAAATGGGGTAGGGGGTTTTATATATCTCTCTACAGAATTCATGTTTAAGCAATGAGATTGATAGTAACCAGTCAATTATTGTAGGTTGGTTTGACGCAAGGAAACCCAACAAAGAGTAATGAAAGGATAGAAATAGCGATCGCCAATTTAGGCAGATTTGGCAGTTAGGTGTTGGGTTTCGTTCCGAGGGTCCAACCTACGAAAATCAACATATTAGTCCCTTTAGGAGACTTTCGCTGTTAGCCCTGAATTTTAATTCAAGGCGGGTTAACAAATTGATGTTTACTGGTGATCAATGGATAACCATTCTATCACGGGTTTACGTTTTTGATAAACGCAATCTTCTAGATAAAGAGCGATTAGTTTTTGCGAGGAAATACCCGTTTCTTCGGCAAGTTCTGTAAAATAATTTAATACGTTATCTTCTAGTTGAATTGTCACCTTTTTCGGCAATTTACCGATATAAGGGTTCGGGATAGAGTGAGAAAAATCGTAATTGTCTTTCATGGTAGAAAATTTTGATATTGTTGATGTTCTTTTGGATTGGCTAAACGAGCGGAAATAATGCGAATAATTGCATCATTTTCTCGGTAGAGATGGCAAAAGATTAATAATCTTCTAGAATCACTTATCCCGATTAAAATATAGCGATCTTCATCTAGAGAATGTTCGGGATCGTAGATTATACGAGCGAGATTATCATAAAAAGCCTCGCTTGCTTCCTCGAAAGAAACGCCATGTTTTCGCTCGTTGATAATCGCTTTTCGCTCATCCCACTCGAATGTTAACTCATTCATCTTGTTCCGATCCCTATTCTAGCGTGGCTTGATCGCCCTACCCGATTATCCTATCCCATCCCCGTTGTTAAAATAGATTACCGTCTCCCCCATGCCATCAGCCACCCCAATCCTAACCACAGGATATAAAACGGTAGTAGGATAATCCCTAAAATAATCGCCACTAATTTACCTATCCCTCTTGGAAAAAAGTTAGCGATTTGACGTTTTGAGCGCAGATTGATTAAATTCTGTCGGGTGTTTCGGTTATTTTTCTATGCGATGCTAACGCGCCCTACTGGTCTGTTATTTTCCCCTGAGCAAAAAAGCGATCGCTTACGGTTCGAGTGTTTTTTAGCCATCTTGATCAAGACGATACTCCACCGCTTGCTGAAGTTGCTCGGTTCGTGTTTCCATCGCTTGAATTTGCCGCTCAATAGCTTGAAACTATTGTTCTGACGCTTCTACAAAGCGATCGATAAATTGCTTCAAGAGATTTGATTGCGAACACCACTGAAAGCAGCGTATGCGATCGCTATAGCATCTACAGCATCATTAATAGGCATTTTTGTCAATCCGAATAAATACTTAATTTGTTCAGCCACCTCAGCTTTAGTGGCCTTACCATGGCCCAGATGACATTTCCAACTAGCTTGATGGAGGAAAATCGGTTCAATTCCCCCATCCCGACAGCTAACTAGATTGATAATTCCCAATGCTTGCAGGACTCCACCGGCTGCCTTGATTTGCCGGTTAAAAAAGGGCATTTCCACGGCAATTTCTCCCGGTTTATATTCTGCGATTAACTCCTTTAAATCCCGTTCAATTTCGATCAAACGCTGGGCAGTAGAAAGATTTTTAGAAGTTTCGATCGTGCCATAATCGACTAAAATCGGCATTAACTCACTATTATCCCGGAGAATAGCCCAACCGACAATCGCTAATCCGGGGTCGATACCCAACCAAGTAGTCATAGATTAAGCCAAAAAATCTTGGACGATTTGGAGGATTCTTTGGGATGCTTGTCCATCTCCAAAAGGATTAATTGCATTAGCCATGCGCTCATAGGCGATTTTATCCCTTAATAATTCTCCCGCTTGTGCTAAAATTTGCTCTGGATTAGTACCAATTAATTTCGCTGTTCCCGCTTGTACTGCTTCCGGTCTTTCCGTGGTTTCTCGCAATACTAAAACCGGTTTTCCTAAACTAGGGGCTTCTTCTTGAATGCCCCCAGAATCAGTTAATAATAAATAACAGCGTTGAATCGCCCCCACTAACTCGGCATAATCGAGAGGTTCAGTTAAAAATACCCTGGGATGATTGCCCAAAGCGGACTGAATTGGTTCTCGGACGGTGGGATTGCGATGCAGGGGTAATAATAGGGCTGTATCGGCATATTTTTCTAACAACAAAGTAAATCCTTTGATAATATCCTGTAGGGGTTCGCCCCAATTTTCCCGGCGGTGAACCGTGGCTAATAAAACCCGATAATCTGACCAATTTAAGCCCGCAATTTGACATTCTGGTGCGGTTTTGGCCACGGTTAATAAAGCATCAATAACCGTATTGCCGGTGTGGTGAATATTTCCTGTCACCCCGGATTTTTGTAAATTTTCCACGGCTAAAGTAGTGGGAGCAAAATGGAGGGTAGTCAGTTGAGAAATTAGGCGACGATTAGCTTCTTCGGGATAGGGATTATAGATATCATTAGTTCTTAATCCTGCTTCCACATGGGCGATAGGAATTTGTTGATAAAAAGCCGCTAAAGCAGCAGCAAAAGCGGTAGTAGTATCACCTTGCACAATAATTAAATCTGGTTTTATGCGATCAAAAACTGTTTCTAAACCCCGTAAACTGCGGCAAGTAATATCAGTTAAAGTTTGACGGGTTTGCATAATATCGAGATTTTCATCGGCTTTTAAAGCAAATAATTCCATCACCTGCGCTACCATTTCTTTATGCTGTCCCGTCAGAATTACATGGGTTTGAAACTTTTCCGATTCTTGAAAAGCACGAATAACGGGAGCTAATTTAATCGCTTCGGGACGAGTTCCAAGAGTAATACAAATTGATTTCAACATATTATTATCAGTTATTAGTTATCAGTTATCAGTTTTCAGTTCACGGATTACTATTTATTGATCACTGAAAATCGCTTGATTTGTGCTGTTTTGTCATTTTTCACTCGTTTGGGGTTGTTGAACGATAAATTGGGGATAGAGTTGCATTTGCTTAGGATTTAAAGGTCGAGAGATGGTCAAAACTTTTTGTTTAGCTAACTCTTGAGTCATGGTATCCAAAGTTTGAGCGATACGCAAATTATATTCTAATTGTTCCCCAGAAGAAAGCAGATTACTTAAGCCATCAATTAAATGTCTTAAATTCTCGCGAAATTGGGGATCACCGATTAACTCATCAATATCGGAGGTGATTTTTTGAGTATTTTCAAAAGTCACCCTAGCAGATTCGAGAGTTTTTTGCAGCACAACAATTGTAGCAGGATCGTTAATAGTTTTAGTAATTTCTCGTAAATTATTCGATGTTTCCACCGCATTATGCAAAATAGTCTCGATATTTTGCATGACTTGTTTAGTATCAATTTCATCTAAACCAGCATTCAATCTCAGGGTGGTATTATTGAGATTATTAGCGAGACTACCAATACCTAAACTAGCTTGATTAAGATTATCGAGAGTATTAACAATTTGTCCCCGATTTTCGCTGAGAACAGCATTAAGATTAGCGACTAATTGGGAAGATTGTTGGAAAGTCCTGCTGATTTGACTGCGATTTTCCTGAACGGTATTATCTAAAGTATTGACAAAACGGGAAGCATTATTAGCCGTATTAGTCACCGAGCGACTGGTGGTGGCTAATTCCAAAGATAGACGAGAGATTTCTCTTTGGGTATTACGGATAGTCTGGGAGGTATCATCGGATAAACGGGCGATTTTTTGAGCTGCTATAGCGGTATTTTTGGTGACATCATTGAGATTACCCACAAATTCAGGACTGGTAAAAGTATCCACTAAACGACCAACACTAGACATTAATTGTGTTCCTGTTGTCCCCTGTAAACGAGTATTATTACAGAGAATTAACTGTTGATCACAGTCGGGACTAAGAGGGTCGAGATTTTTGGCCTCAGCACTTAGAGAAATTAAGGGAGTAATATCGATGGCTGCCTCCCCAATTAATCCGGAAAGATTGGTAGTAACAGTTACCTTCCTAGGCATAACTAAAGTAGCAGAAGCAATCTCGGCAATAACTTCCACTTGATTACTCCCCGGTATAAAACTCGTAATTCTTCCCACTCTCACCCCGCGAAAACGCACCGGCGCCCCGACTTGTAACCCTTCCACGTCGGCAAACTCGAAGATTAATTGATAGGTTTTCTGACCAAATCCTCCCCCGCGAACCCAGATAGCGAGCGCCCCAAAGACCAATAATCCGCCTAGGGCAAACAAACCTAGTCTTCCTTCTCGTAAAGCTCGCGAACTCTGCATGATTTTTCTCTCATTCTCGATAGTTCTTAATTTAGCTTAATCTAGCTTAAACGATTGTTCTAATCGGGCCTTCAACGCTGGCGCTAAAAAATTGCCGGATCATGGGATGATCGGTACTATCGATATCTGCCACTACTCCCTGCCATTGCACTTTTCCCTGATAGAGAAATACTACTCGATCGGCGGTGCGTCGGATGGTACTTTGTTGGTGAGAAACCATTACATAAGTGTTCGCAGATCCCGATTTTTCATGGAGAGTCCGCACTAGATCCTCGATAATTGTGGAAGCTATCGGGTCTAATCCTGCGGTAGGTTCATCATACAGCAGTAATTCAGGATTATCGGCCTGATTATCGGGATTAGTGATAATAGCGCGGGCAAAAGCCACCCGTTTACGCATTCCCCCCGATAGTTCCGAGGGATAAAGGTCACTAATTCCCTGTAAACCGACCATTTCTAGGCTTTCTTCCACTAATTCCCTAATTCTGGCTTTTTTTAAATTAGTTTGTTCATAAAGATAAAAACCGACATTTTCCCCGACGGTGAGAGAATCAAACAGGGCCGTTTGTTGAAAAACTAAGGAAGTTCGCATCGCTTCTCGACCATCTTCTAGCAATCCCTGACGCAATTGACCTTTAATACGAATTTCTCCGGCATTTATCCCCGTTAATCCCGCAATTAACCGTAAAACGGTTGATTTTCCCGTTCCCGATGGCCCGATAATTACCAGGGCCTCCCCTCGATAAATAGTTAAATCTAAACCGTCGAGAATAACATTATCCCCGAATCTTTTCGATACTCCTCTCAATTCAATTAACGGTTCTTTCATGAAATCAGCATTAATGTCGCTTAATTATCCTATAACCTCTGGAATTTTAGGGAGATGGGGAAGTGGGGTGTGGGGTGTGGGGTGTAGGGTGTGGGGTGTAGGGTGTGGGGTGTGGGGTGTGGGGTGTGGGGTGTGGGAATTATGAATTATGAATTGGGGAGGTGGGGAAGTGGGGAAATTGAACTAAAACCCTAAAACCCTAACACCCCCAAAACCCTATCACCCTGTCTCCTGTCTCCTCTCTCCTGACTCGGAGAATACTGACTCGATTCTGGCTGCTATAGTAGAAAAGCACCCATTGCTGAAGATATCTGAGGTAGATTGCCGTGACTATTGCTTTAGACCAACTGCTTACCCCCGACATTGTTCGACCAGCGCGTTATTTGGGCAACGAGTTAGGTGCTAAACATAAAGAATGGACAAGTGCTGTGGTGCGTTGGGTGTTAACCTATCCGGAAGTGTACGAAGTGGGGGCATCTAACCTCGGCCATATTATCCTCTACAATATCCTCAATGCTCAACCTCGCCAACTTTGCGATCGCACTTATTTACCCGCAGCGGATTTAGCCCAAAAACTCAAACAGACAAAAACCCCCCTATTTGCCCTAGAATCCCGTCGTTGCCTCACCGATTTTGATATTCTCGGTTTTAGTCTTAGTTACGAGCTAGGAGCCACCAATATTTTAGAAATGCTCGACCTAGCGGCAATTCCCTTGACTTGGAGAGAAAGAGATGCGGGTAACTATCCGCTAATTTTTGCCGGGGGACAAACTGCCACCTCTAACCCCGAACCCTATGCCGACTTTTTTGATTTTATCGCCCTTGGTGATGGCGAAGAATTATTGCCAGAAATCGGTTTAATTTTAGAAGAAGGTAAACTAGCTAATCTAAGCAAAGAAGAACTATTACTAGATTTAGCCCAAATTCCGGGGGTATATGTCCCGCGTTTCTACCATGTCACCCCAGTGGGTGCAGTTATCCCCAATCGTGACGATGTACCGCAAAGAATTTTACGCCGGGTAGCCACTCCTATCCCAGCCTATTCTATCGGTTTAGTTCCCTTCGTGGAAACGGTTCACGATCGCCTGGTGGTGGAAATTCGTCGCGGTTGCACTAGGGGATGTCGTTTCTGTCAACCGGGGATGTTAACCCGTCCCGCGCGGGATGTGCAACCGGAAGCAGTAATCGAATCGATTGAAAAAGGAATGCGAGCGACGGGATATAACGAATTTTCTTTATTATCTCTCAGTTGCTCCGATTATCTAGCTCTACCTGCCGTAGGTATGGAGATTAAAAACCGTCTCCAGAATGAGAATATATCTCTATCGTTACCCAGTCAAAGAGTCGATCGCTTTGACGAAAATATTGCTAACATAATTGGGGGCAATCGTCAATCAGGTTTAACCTTTGCACCGGAAGCGGGAACCCAACGGATGCGCGATGTGATTAACAAAGGGTTAACCAACGAAGAACTACTCAGAGGGATAAAAACTGCTGTTGAACAGGGTTGGGATAAGGTCAAACTCTATTTTATGATCGGTTTGCCAGGGGAAACCGATGTGGATGTCATCGGTATCGTGGAAACGGTGCGTTGGTTACGTCGGGAATGTCGTTTACCGAAGCGGAAACCCCTCGATTTTACCCTAACTATCTCGAATTTTACCCCTAAACCCCATACCCCCTTCCAGTGGCATTCCGTCTCGACGGCCGAATTTATCCGCAAACAGGAGTTATTAAGACAGGAATTCCAAGGCATGAGAGGGGTAAAAGTCAATTATACCGATGTCCGCATCTCGGCTATGGAAGATTTTATCGGTCGCGGTGACAGAAGTTTAGGTAAAGTGGTGCTGCGCGCTTGGCAATTGGGAGCCGGGATGGATGCTTGGTGGGATAATACAGAAAAAGCCTATCAAGCATGGTCACAGGCGATCGAAGAATCCGGTTTAACTTGGAAATATCGTCAGGTAGAACAGGGAGAATGGAATATTTTTGCCGATACAGACAAAGATATTTTAGAGCGTCCTTTGCCCTGGGATCATCTGGATACCGGTATCGATAAAAAATGGCTAGAGGAGGACTTAAAACGCGCCCTAGACGCGGCAACGGTTCCCGATTGTTCTTTTGAGGGTTGTTCCCATTGTGGCGTTTGTAGCGTCGATTTTGGCCATAATATCGTTATTGAAGCGCCTGCGATTCCCGCTTTTGCCGGACATTTTCAACCCAATCAAGAACGCGCCCAAAGAATTCGGGTTTGGTTTGGCAAAATTGGCGAAATGGCCCTAGTTAGCCACTTGGATCTCGTGCGTTTATTTGATCGCGTCGTCCGTCGGGCTGCTATTCCCATTTCCTTTACCGGTGGATTTCACCCCGGTCCGCGCATTTCGATCGCCAATGCTTTATCCTTGGGAGCAACCAGTAGCGGTGAGATTGTCGATTTTGAATTGACAAAAGTGATCGATTTAGAGACGTTTAAACAGCAGTTAAGAGCGCAATTACCCGCAGATTTACCGGTTTATCAGGTGGAAGAAATTCCCTTAAATGCTCCCGCTGCCACCCGTTTGTTGGAAAAAGCCGAGTATTTGCTCACTTTTAATAGTGAGGGAATTGACTGTCAACAGTGGCAAAATTGGATCGAGGCAATTAAGCAAGCAACGGTGATGGAACGGGAAAAAACCACCAAATCCGGCAAAAAAGTCACGATTAATCTGCGAGAACAATTATATGAATTAGAGTTAAAAACTGTTGACAAACAAGCCGTTTTGTGCTATGTGGGCAGCTGTCGCAATGATGGCACTTTACTGCAGCCCGATCATATCGTCGAGATGTTAGAAAGGGTTTCTGGCCAAGAAATTTCGCTGCTTAATTTTCATCGTCAGCGCTTGATTTTAGGGACTTAACCATCGTCAACTGTTCCCTTTATACTAACCCCAGAGAGTCAGCTAATCTTGATCGACTAATTCTAAGCAATCATCAATCAAAGTTGGCCGATAATTTTGAACAACCATGGGTAAAAAAGCCCCTTTTAAGCCTTTTTTAATCCTCTCAGGTGTTTGATCAAAAAGCACAAATAAAGGATGAATTGTTTCTGCACCTTCACTAAACATATGTTGTTCTCTGGGGGGCATTAACCATTCATATTCTTTATCTAAACAGATTTGGGTTTCGCGCCAGCGTTTCAACAAATCAGAAAAATCTTCCCCCGGACGATGGATAAAAATCAGGATTTCTGAACCTAATTTAATTTTCCATTCCGGATCACACATCAGAATCGCCAAATCGCAGGCTAATTGTACCGTCTTTCTAGATTCCAGGGCAGAAGATGGGCGAATTTTGACCAACGGTAAAGGAATAGTAATTAAACTCTCTTCAGGACGACGCAGACTAGGAATTAACTCTAAATAGGGGCGATATTGTCGCAATAATTCGATCGCCCCTTCACGACAGCTATATTCCGCTAATAAAGTTTCGTAAGACACAGATTCACCTCATCAAGTAAAAAGTACAGCGGAATTCAGGAGACAGGATTATCGGAGTTGAGGGAAGAATACAGAAGTAGAGAAGATCACAAAGGGATTTAAGTTAGTGTTTAGCCTTTAAAATCCGCAATTTACTCACACATTTACAATTAAACCTCTTGACTCTTGGCCTCTGATCAAAAGCAATAGGCAACAAGTCTCCCCTTTCAAGGAGATGAAAATTAAAATCTTGCTGATTTCAAGCTACTGGCAATAGTCACTGATCAGTGATCACTGATCACTGATCAGTGATCAACTTATCCCAAGGCCTCGAAGATTTTAAACATGGGCAGGTACATAGACAGAAGAATAGTTCCCACCATCCCGGCAATACCAACCATCATCAAGGGTTCAATGATACTGGTTAAAGCTTTAACGGCCTGTTCCACCTCATCTTCGTAGAAATCCGCCACTTTCATCATCATGGCATCTAATTCTCCCGTTTCCTCACCAATACTAATCATTTGAATTGCCAAAGCTGGGAAAACATTGGCTTTTTGTAGGGCTAAACTCATCATTCCCCCCTGCTGAATTTCCGCCTTGCTACCAGCGATCGCATTGGCAATTACCTGATTACCCACCGTATTACCAACGATATCGAGGGAACTCAAAATCGGGACACCAGAACGCGTCAGAGTCCCGAAAACCCGGCAAAATCTAGCCACAGCCGACTTTTCATTCAAATCACCAAAAAGAGGCATTTTAAGGAAAAAATGGTCAATTTGCAGACGACCGACCGGGGTTTTGTAATAGCGACGCAGTAAAAAAACCGTGGCAGCAATGGTAACAATCGGAATTAAAATCCGCCAACTACCCATCACACCACTTAAAGAGAGCATAAATTGCGTTAAAGCTGGTAGTTCCACCTTTAAATCGGTGAAAATTTTCGCAAACACGGGAATTAAAAAGATCGTCATCCCGAAAAACACAATTACCGCCAAAATTCCTACCGCTACCGGATAAGTCATCGCTGATTTAATCTGGTTTTTCAAGCGGGCCATGTCCTCCAAAAGTTTCGAGAGACGGTTGAGCACTTCATCGAGTACCCCCCCCGTCTCTCCAGCTTCGATCATACTGACATAAAGTTCATCAAAACATTCGGGATGTTTGGCCATCGCTTCCGATAACGGACTCCCTTGCTGTACCTCAGCACTAATCGCTTGTAGTGCTTTTTTCATCTTGGGATTACCGCATTGATCCCCCAAAACTCCCAAACATCTCACAATCCCCACACCAGCATTAATCATCACCGAAAATTGACGGGAAAAAACCGCTTTATCTTTGATGGAAATGCTGGCAAACATCAACTCTAAACCGGAAAGATCGATCTCTACTCCCGCTTTTTCTCACTTTTGTAACCCCTAAATCAGGTTTTATGTCAAGCTATTTTGAAAGCCTTGCTAGAAACCAGTTTTAGAGACAAGTATAATTACTAGCTTGCATAAATGAGATGCTCCCAGCATCGTCCGGGCCTGATCGGGAGACATGGCCTCAATTTTCTCTTGGAAAACTTTTCCAGATCTGTTTTTAACTTGTGCGACAAAAGTAGGCATAGGACAAATCAATTATCAGTTATCAATTATCAGTTATCAGTTATCAGATTGGAGTTTTCCCCTCGAAAAGTGCCTTAGCTAGGGGTGATCGGGGGGAAAATTCAGGTACTTTTTCCCTGAAAATTAGGTAGTTGACCACCTGAAAATCGATAAAACCCCACACCCCACACCCCACACCCTACACCCTGCCCCCAGGAAAAGCTTTTTGCCGCAAACCCTAGATAGTGTTAAGTGAAAACTTCGGTACTTTCTTTTCACTGATTACTGGTTACTGATAACTGATAGGGGCTGACGAACGCTTAAAGGTTACTATTTGTTATTAGAGCCTGGCTTTAGTTTTAACATTAGCGCTGGCCCCAGCGACAAGACGTTGTAATTCATCGGGTTTACCACTTTTAGAAATTGCTTCTTCAAAGGAGATAACACCGCTAACAACTAAATTAGCTAATCCCTGTTCCATGGTTTGCATTCCTAACTTCATTCCCGTTTGAATTGCTGAGTAGACTTGGGGGGCTTTTCCTTCGCGAATTAGGTTAGCGATCGCTGGAGTTACCACCATGATTTCCTGTACCATTGCTCGAGCAAATTCCCCCGGTTTAGGATTTTTTTTCTTGACTAGGTTTTGACTAAAAACTGCTAGTAGAGAATTGGATAACATGGCGCGAATTTGTGCCTGTTGGTTAGCAGGAAAAACGTCAATAATCCGATCCACTGTTCCCGCTGCCGAGCTAGTGTGTAGGGTTCCGAAGACTAAGTGACCGGTTTCCGCCGCCGTGATTGCCAAACTAATTGTTTCTAAATCCCGCATTTCTCCCACAAGGATAATATCAGGATCTTCCCGTAAAGCTGCTCTTAATGCGTTAGCAAAACTCTTGGTATCTTCTCCTTTTTGTCTTTGGTGAAACAGGCTTTTTATATTAGAAAAAACGTATTCAATTGGGTCTTCTACCGTTAAAATATGCTCGGAACGAGTCCGATTAATTAAGTCTAAAATTGCCGCTAAAGTGGTAGTTTTTCCTGAACCTGTTTGGCCGGTTACGAGAATTAATCCCCTCGGTCTTTCCGATAATTCTCGGACTACTTCTGGTAAATTTAATTGTTCAAAGTTAGGAATTTTGGAGGACAAAGCCCGTAAACAAGCTGCATAAGCACCCCTTTCTTTATAAACATTGACCCTAAATCTTGCTAATCCTTTTACCCCGTATGAACAGTCTAATTCCCAATTCTGCTCTAACTCTTTTCTTTGAGTATTATTGAGCATACTAAAAATCAATCTCTGACAATCTTGCGGGGTTAAAGATTCTTCATTAATCGGGGACAGTTTGCCACTAATGCGAAAATAGACCGGCGCCCCAGCCTGAATGTGCATATCGGAACCGCCCATCTCGACCAATTGTTGCATTAAATCTTCGATCATTTCCATGGCTTAAACTCCATCTCTAAGGTAAAGTCATTGAACAGTAAACAGTAACCAGTAATCAGTAAAAAGACATTAGGAAAGTGCTATTTAAGACCACTCACTTAATACTCCTTACTTAAAACTCAAATCTCATAACCGATAACTGATAACTGATAGCTGAAAAACTGTCTTAATCACTAAATCGTGGTGTCATACAATAGGGACAATCGAGCCATTCTGGTTGTAGTTCGGCGCGACAACCACGACAGATTAAACCGCTTTTCCGTTTGGCTTTTAATTCCGCTTCCAGACCAGAATCGGTAAATGTCACCCGTTCCACTTCTTCCAGGGTGGTGTAACCCTCTCGCACCAGATTTAAACTGTAAGCTAGGAGTGTCACCATGCCCTCATCGACGGCCGCCTCCTTAATGCGATCGGTGGTTGCCCCTTGGTTAATTAACTGCTGCAGTCGTTCACTATTTTGCATTACCTCATAGACACCGACGCGACCTTTATAACCGCTGCCACTACATTTGGTACAAAGATTACCTTGATCTCGCGCCTGTTGAATTTCCTCTACGGTTAGGGTATTAGCCTTATAAAAGGTCACTTCCCGTTCATTGGCAGCGGCAAGACCAAAACGGGCTAATTCCTCTTGGGTGGGGTGATAGGCGACTCGACACTCGGTACAGACGCGCCGCATCAGACGCTGGGCTAAGACTCCCAAGAGAGAACCGGAAATCATAAACGGTTCAACCCCCATTTCATCGAGGCGAGCGATCGCACCTGCGGCATCGTTAGTGTGTAGGGTAGTTAAGACCAAGTGACCAGTTAAGGCCGCCTCGATCGCTGTTTTGGCCGTCTCCTTGTCCCTAGTTTCTCCCACCAGAATCACATCCGGGTCTTGTCGCATGAAGGCCCGGAGAATCGAGGCGAAATCCATGCCTTTTTCGCGAATTACCTGTACCTGCGTGATGCCTGGTAGAGAATATTCGATCGGGTCTTCGGCTGTACTAATATTAACTCCAGGGTGATTTCTTTCGGCTAAAACCGAGTATAAACTGGTGGATTTCCCCGAACCGGTGGGACCTGTAACCAGCAACAGACCAAAGGGACGACTGGCCAATTCCCGGACAATTCTCAGGGTATTTTGATCGGTGATCAGTTTATCTAAACCCAACTGGGTAGCTGAGTTATCCAGAATCCGCAAACAGACTTTTTCGCCGTAGCGACTGGGCAGGGTATTAACCCGAAAATCCACTTTCCGCCCTTGATACATCCGCCGAATTTTACCATCTTGGGGAAGACGACGTTCGGCGATATCGAGATCGGCCATGATTTTAAAACGGGCAGTGACCGCCGGGGTAATTTTTTTCGGCAGTGGCTCAAAAGCTTGATAAAGAACTCCATCTCTGCGAAAGCGAATTTTCAGGAATTCTTCTTGGGGTTCGATGTGAATATCGGAAGTGCCTTCCTGCAGGGCCTTAGCTAGAATTTTATTGACCAGGTTGATGACGGGGGCTTGATTAGCGTCCCCCAACCCGAGATCATCGGCCACTTCATCGTTAGGGACATTGCTGATCACATCGATAGTGCCGACAATGTCGGTGATATCCGAGAGTTTTTCCAGTTCTTTTTCTTTTTCGAGTCGGGCTTTTTCCTGTTCTAGTTGCGATTGGGCCTGGTGGAATTTTTCCAGTAATCTTTCATAGTCCTCGCTGGTAATCACTAAACGCTGTATACCTAACTCCCTGGGGCGGAGAATACGATTGATATCGTCGCTAGCCTCTAGGTTGTCAGGATCGACCATGGCTATCAAAATCGTAGTTGCCTCTCCTTTGATCCGTCCCAGGGGGATGAGACGATAGCGACGACAAAGATCGATGGGAATCAAAGAATCGATCAACCGGGCTATTTCCAGCCCATCCACATCGCTCAACTCGGCGTCGATCGATTCAACTCCGTAGAGAATTTTTAATTCAAACAACTGGTTTTTCTTATGCTGTCGCTGCAAATCCGGGGGCAAAGGGCGCCCGGTTAGTTGTTGTAATATTTCTACTAGCGATCGTCCCGATTTCCGTGTTTCCACTAGGGCCTGTTGCATTTGCTCGGCACCGATATAGCCCGACTGCACCAACTTATTACCAAAGGGGGAAAGGTAATTGGGCAGGGCAACGGCACGAGTTTTCTTGGAAGAAAATGTCATAGACTATTCTTAACCTCTCCATTACCCTTGATTATCCCCAATTTTCTCAGTAAAATTACATCCTAGCCAAAATTTTTTTAGATCACTGACAACCTATTGGGGTCGCTTATATATTAGGGGTCGAGAAGGTCGTCGCCCCCATCCCCTCCCCTTCAGAACCGGGCCTGTGACTTTCCTCTCACAAGGCTCCTAGCTCGACAGATAGGGCTGGCTGAATAAATCTAAAAATCTTGTTGGATAAGACTTTTAGACTTTTTGTCTCTCAAAAAGTGCCTGCCATAAACCCTACTTAATTTCTACTGGTTCTAAATTATCAGCAGCAGTAAAACCAAAGAGACGGGAATAAAAATAAAATTCTGCATCTAATGCTCGTTTGATCGATTCAGCTTGACGAAATCCGTGTTGTTCTCCCGCAAAGGGAACGTAAGCAACGGGTAAACCTTTCGCTTTTAAAGCTTCTACCATCATTTCTGCTTGATTGGGTGGAACTACTCGATCTTCTAAACCTTGGAAAAAGATCACCGGACAGGATAACTGATCGGTAAAATGAATAGGCGATCGCTGATAGTAAATTTCCTTTTCTTCAGGATAACGTCCCACCAATTTATCTAAATATCTCGACTCGAATTTATGGGTATCGGTGGCTAAAACCTCTAAATCACTAACTCCGTAATAACTAGCTCCTGCTTTAAAAGTATCATGAAAAGTTAGGGCCGCTAAAGTTGTATAACCACCGGCACTGCCTCCAGAAATTGCCAATCTTTCCCCATCAACTAATCCCTGATTAACCAAATATTTTGCCCCGTTGATGCAGTCTTCCACATCGACAATTCCCCAATTTCCCAGCAAACGCTGACGATATTGACGACCATAACCCGTACTACCGCCATAATTAACATCCAGATAGCCAAAGCCGCGACTGGTCCAGTATTGCACCCGCAGACTTAAACTAGAGGTGGCCGCGGCCGTCGGTCCACCGTGACTTTTGACTAAAAGGGGCGGTAATTCGCCATTGGGGGCGGTATAATCGGGGTTTTTGGGGGGATAATACCAAGCATAGGCCGTTAGTCCCTGACTGGTGGGAAAAGCGAGCATTTCTGGAATCGAGAAATAATCGCTAGAAATAGTTAAATTACTGGAAGATTTGAGAATTTCTCTAGTTCCTGTCACTAAATCCATTGAGATAACTGCTGTTACTTCCCTGAAAGAACCGCCAATAAAAACTATTTTGTTATCCCTAACTTGTAGGGAAGAAATGTTAGTATCATCAGTAATAATTTCTTGGAATTCTCGATTAAGAGTATCGATACTTCCTAAATACCAACGACCATCTTTTGTATAGCTACAAATAATCTTTGATTCCCCAGCAAAGCCATAGTTAGATAAACCAAAAACCCAATGAGGATAGGCAAATTCAGCCTCTATCGGTTCGAGAACTGGTTCGATTTGTTCATCGTGGTTAAAGCAATAAAAGTTCCAGAAATCATTGCAATCACTGGTAAAATATAACTGTTCATCGGCGGACCAGCGCGGTTCACATACCGACTCATTTTCACCGCCAGCAATGACCCGAATATTACTCAAATAAAGATTATTAATATCGGCCACCCAGAGAAAAGAACTATCCCAGGGCATATTAGGATGATTCCAACTAATCCAAGCTAATCGAGAACCATCGGCACTTAAGCGAGGAGAGGTATAAAAATCATCGCCAGATACTAAAGTTTTTATTTCTCCCGTATCCACATCGATGCTGACAATACTATTAACCGGTTCTCGATCTTTTTGGCTATGATCTTCACAAACACAGATTAAACGATTGCCAAACTTATCGAGAATTAAATCCGCATAACGACAGGAATTTTCTGGGGTTAGAGGTTGGGGTAAACTATCAGCAGTTTGGCGATAAATTCTTTGGTCAGCAAAATTACAAAAATAGATAATTCCCGCAACAATTAGATAGGAACCTCCCCCGTATTCATGGACACGAGTTCGCACATTAAAAGGTGCTGGAGTGATGTCTGTGGTTGTGCCGTCGGGGTTTAATTTAACTAAAACATTTCGCCCCTTTTCCTGTGGTCTGCCTTCTAACCAATAAATATCTTCTCCATCTACAGTTACACCACCAAGACTAATCGATGCTGCCACAATTAGATCGGAGGTAATCGGTGATTTCCAGGAACCGTAAGCTGATATTTGATGAGACATTTTCTCCTAGAGCAGTGATCTTAATGGTGAACTAACTGGATAAGAAACGCTGATAAATTAAGAAAATTCCGAGTAAACAGAACAAAGTAGGGATTGGGTGCATCCCTACCTAAATCTCTGTTTTTCTGCAATCGGAGCGGCGGGATTCGAACCCACGACCCCTACTACCCCAAAGTAGTGCGCTACCAAGCTGCGCTACGCCCCGATATTGAACCTTAACCATCATAGCGATAATCGCGGCATTTGGCAAGCTTTTTTTTTCTTCCTTTCTCCCCCATCCCCGAAATTAGCGGCCAGCTATCTAGCTAATTGGGGAATACGTCCTTTTAATCCCGTCATTAATTGCAGGGCAAACAATTTCAACGGGGGAAAACCGCGCATAATTGCCAATCCTAGACGACGGATGACAACGATGGGCGGCCAGTTATTGGAGAACAGGCGATCTAGAAAATCTGTGAAGCCTAAAATCGCTAAATTCTCGGATATACGCCATTTTTCGTAGGATTTTAGGGTAGAAAGCGCTCCTATATCCTCTTGCTTTTCCGCTGCTTCCTTTAATACCTGCGCTAAAGCGGCTGCGTCGCGAATGCCTAAATTTAAACCTTGACCACCGACGGGATGACAACAGTGAGCGGCATCACCAATTAAAGCCAGTCGGGGTTTCACATAAGTATCACTCTGCATTAACTGTACGGGAAAGAGAGCGCGGGGGCTAACTAATGCTAGTTTTCCCAGTAATCCCCCCGTATATGCTTCTAATTTGTCGATAAATTCCGCTTCGGGCATTTCTTGCAGTTTTTTCGCTTCTTCATGGGGATTTGTCCAAACGATCTGACAGCGATTACCCTGGAGCGGTAAAATGCCCATCGGACCTGTGGGCCAAAATCTTTCAAAGGCGGTATCGTTGCGATCGAGTTGATGTTTAATGGTGAAAGCGACACAGGATTGCCAATATTTCCAACCTTTGGTTTTAATTTGCGCCCCTTGCCGGATAGCGGATCTGGCCCCATCAGCCCCGATGACTAATTTTGTGGTGATTTTTCGGGTTTGACCGGCTTCTTCCAGGGTGACAGTGGCTGTTTCTGCTCCGTACTCCACTTCTAACACTTTAGCAGGGGATAACCAGTCAATGCGATCGCACTCTTGGCTGGCATTGTGCAGGGCCGTTAGAATCACTTGATGTTCGCCCACATAGCCCAAATAATCGGTTTTTAGCTCATCGACCACAAAGGGGACAAAAATCGGAAAATCGGCATCAGAAAGGCGAATATGACGAAATTTACCGATACTGGGCGAGATTTTATCCCAGATACCCAAGCCTGTAAAAATCCGGCTCGACATCAGCGAGAGGGCATAAGCTTGACGACGGGAGGCGGCCACCTCTAGGGGACGTTCCTCGATCATAGCGATATTTAATCCTGTATTTTTTAAAGCCACCGCTAGGGTGGTTCCGACTATACCGCCCCCGACAATGATTAAATCGTAGTTGTCCCGTCCTAACATATAAATATTTTTCTCAAAGATCATCAGTGACTACACTGATCTATTCTGACACGATTTTCGGGGTTGCTGTCGGGTTTGATGGTCTTCACCCCACCTAGCCATGGATAGACTTGAAAGGGTTTTGTCCGTTGCCGAGAGTTTCGGGTTAGGGTTGAGTAAGTGTTTTGGCTCTCTGGCAATAGTGCCTCTCTTAACTAGGAAATCACCATGGAACTTGATCAACGAATTGCTGATTTTTATGACTCCTCTAGTGGACTGTGGGAAAGGATTTGGGGCGAACATATGCACCATGGTTACTACGGTCGGGGCGGTAAGATTAAACTCGATCGCCGTCAGGCACAAATTGATTTAATAGAAGAATTATTAACTTGGGGTGATGTCACCGGTGCTAATCAGATTCTTGATGTCGGTTGTGGCATTGGTGGCAGTAGCCTTTATCTGGCCGAAAAATTTCACAGCCAAGGGGTGGGGATTACCCTATCCCCGGTACAAGCCGCTAGAGCCAGCCAAAGAGCGCAAGAGTTCAATTTAGAAGAAAAAGTGAGTTTTTGTGTGGCTGATGCCCTAAAAACCCCCTTTCCTGACGATAATTTTGATCTGGTCTGGTCATTGGAAAGTGGCGAACATATGCCCGATAAAAGGCAATTTCTGCGGGAATGTTATCGGGTTTTGCAGCCTGGGGGGACTTTTTTGATGGCTACTTGGTGTCATCGTCCCACCACTTCCCTCGCTGGTAATTTAACGGAAGGGGAGATTAAACTATTAAACGAGATTTATCAGGTTTATTGTCTGCCCTATGTGATTTCTTTACCAGAATACGCCGATATTGCCCGTGAAGTTGGCTTTCAAGACCTAAAAACCGATGATTGGTCCCTATCGGTGGCCGCTTTTTGGGATGTGGTGATTGACTCGGCCTTAACCACAGATGCGATCGCTGGTTTGTTAGCAAGCGGTTACACTACTATCCGAGGGGCCTTATCTTTAGGGCTAATGCGGCGCGGTTACGAGTCCGGTTTAATTCGTTTTGGCCTACTGCAAGGGAAAAAATAATCAGCTTGACCATAATTAAAGTCCAGCGCTCCTAGTCTAATTCCCCTCGGCAGCTGCAAAAGTTTTTTCCTTTCATTCTATCGGCCGAGTTTTTCTTTCGCCAATTCAGAATTGAATTGGCGGCCTCTATAGTTTTCGCAGTAGTGATCAATAAATTTAACTGTTGGTTGGGCTGGGCGTGGCTTAACCATAGACCACCTCTCGATTTCAGGCTATATATCTTATCTCTCTTCCCCAGACTCCCAGAAGAGCGATATAAAAAATTTTTGCATCGGGGAATGATAAAGTTAGATAAAAAAATTCAAGACGGTGTGATCAAAGTGAAATTTTCTGCTAGTGCCTATTTTTCCCTGCTGCGCCATTGTGCCGTTCCTTTACTGTCGATCGCTACTTTTACGCCAATTCTCTTAACTTATTTAGCCAAGGAAAAACCAGAAACCCCGCAACCGCAAGCAAATCTAGAGACTGCTGCCTCCCCTTCCCCTATTATCCCATCTCCGATCGCCCCCTTAACCGCGCCATCGCCGAAACTATTCCCCTCCCCCCAATCTTCTGCGACTCCAAAATCAGCACCCTCTCCCCAATCTTCCCCCTCAGCGCCGAAAAAATTAGCACCATCGGCCCATACTTCCCCCAATACTTCCCCCGCTGCTGCGGCCAAACCGGTGACTAGACAACCTTTAGTGGTTCCCGCTAATTATACGCCGCCGGTCCTAGAAATTCGCGTGGCGATCAAAAGGGATGTGGCCAGTGTTTTGATTGGAGTTAACGGGCCGGCGGTGATCACCGATCGCCAAGGTCGTGGTTTAAAAACGATTGCCACTAACGAGGGTTTAGCGGTCATTCCAGAGGCCAATGGCTTAAAAATGGGCGATTTATCGCTGCCAGAGGTGATTTTTGTGCAGCCCACCAGTGCCGATGGTTTAGTTTATGTGGATGATAGTTGGTATCGGGGTAAAGTGCTGCTGGTGGACCAAGGCGATCGCTTGTTAGTGGTCAATCAGGTTAATTTAGAGGCCTATCTCTATAGTGTGGTGGGTAGTGAAATGCACTCCACCGCGCCAATGCACGCTTTAAAGGCACAAGCGATCGCCGCTCGTTCCTATGCTCTAGTACATATAATCCGCCCCGCTAATGCTTGGTTTCATCTGGGCAATAGCCAACGCTGGCAGGTATATAAAGGTATTCGCTCGGAGTATCAATCGACTCACCAAGCGGTTAATGCCACTGCTGGGCAGATTCTCAGTTATAAAGGGGGTGTGGTCGAGTCTCTTTATGCTGCCACCGATGAAATTGTCGCTTGGGCCCACGGTGGTCGCGGCATGAGTCAAACTGGGGCTTATAAATTGGCGGAAAAAGGCCTAGATTATCAACAAATTCTCGGTAATTATTATCCCGGAGTTGGTTTAGCTCGTCTAGTGCTACAAAATTAGATTGATAGGCTTTCTCGACTGAAAACTCAAATCTGATAACTGATAACTGATAACTGATAACTGATCACTGATCACTGATAACTGAAATGCCGACCATAGCAGATTTCTAGTAACTGTATTACAATAAACTTTCAAAATGCTATAGCAGTAAATCTCTCTATGAATAGCCCCTTTCTTGACTACCTCAACGGCCCCAAACATCCCGTCCTCGTCTTTGATGGGGCGATGGGAACTTCCCTACAAAGCCAAAATCTGACGGCCGAGGACTTTGGTGGGGCAGAATACGAAGGGTGTAACGAGTATCTTGTCCATACTAAACCTAGCGCAGTAGCCAAAGTCCACGAAGCCTTTTTAGCAGTGGGTGCGGATGTGATTGAAACCGACACCTTCGGGGGAACCTCGATAGTTTTAGCCGAGTACGATTTAGCCGACCAAGCCTATTATCTCAACAAAACCGCCGCCGAACTGGCCAAAGCTTGCGCTAATAAATACTCTACCCCCGAAAAACCCCGTTTTGTGGCTGGTTCCATGGGTCCAGGGACAAAACTGCCCACTTTGGGTCATATTGACTTTGATACCCTCAAAAATGCCTATGTGGAACAGGTAGAGGGTCTCTACGATGGCGGGGCAGATTTATTATTAGTAGAAACCTGTCAGGATGTCCTGCAAATTAAAGCGGCTTTAAATGCTATTGAAGAAGTATTTCAGAAAAAAGGTCAACGATTGCCCCTAATGGTTTCGGTGACGATGGAAACCATGGGAACGATGTTAGTAGGAACGGAAATTAACGCCGTTGTCTCTATTTTACAACCCTATAAAATTGATATTTTGGGACTTAACTGCGCCACGGGTCCAGATTTAATGAAACCCCATATTAAATATCTCTCGGAAAATTCCCCTTTTATTGTTTCTTGTATTCCTAATGCTGGTTTACCGGAAAATGTCGGCGGTCAAGCGCATTATCGCCTCACTCCCGTAGAATTAAAAATGGCTTTAATGCACTTTATTGAAGATTTGGGAGTACAAATTATCGGCGGTTGTTGTGGTACTCGTCCCGACCATATTCAAGCTTTAGCGGAACTAAGTCAGGGTTTAACTCCGAAATCTCGTCATTATCATTATGAACCCTCCGCCGCTTCTATCTACAGTACCCAACCCTATATTCAAGATAATTCTTTCCTGATTGTCGGGGAAAAATTAAACGCCAGTGGTTCTAAAAAATGTCGGGAACTGCTCAATGTTGAAGACTGGGATAGTTTAGTATCGATGGCGAAAGCGCAGGTAAAAGAAGGAGCGCATATTCTCGATGTCAACGTCGATTATGTGGGTCGGGATGGGGTGCGCGATATGCACCAATTAGCCTCTCGTTTAGTTAATAATGTTACCCTACCTTTAATGTTAGATTCCACCGAATGGGAAAAAATGGAAGCGGGGTTAAAAGTAGCGGGGGGTAAATGTATCCTCAACTCTACTAATTACGAAGACGGGGAACCGCGTTTTTATCAAGTCTTGGATTTAGCGAAAAAATACGGTGCGGGGGTAGTAATTGGAACCATTGATGAAGAAGGAATGGGACGTACTGCTGAGAAAAAATTCCAGATAGCTAAACGGGCCTATTATGGGGCGATAGAATACGGAATTCCTCCCTACGAAATCTTTTTTGATCCTCTAGCTTTACCGATTTCTACCGGTATCGAAGAAGACCGAGAAAATGGCAAGGCTACTATCGAAGCAATGCGCCGAATTCGCCAAGAATTGCCCGAATGTCACATTCTTTTAGGTGTGTCTAATATCTCTTTTGGCTTGAATCCGGCAGCGCGTCAGGTATTAAATTCCGTCTTCCTCCACGAAGCGATGCAGGTGGGGATGGATGGGGCAATTGTCAGTGCTAATAAAATTCTTCCTTTGGCAAAAATTGAACCAGAATATCAGCAAATTTGTCGGGATTTAATCTATGATAATCGTCGTTTTGATGGCGATATATGTGTTTATGATCCCCTGACCAAATTAACCGAATTATTTGCGGGTAAAACTACTAAAAAAGACCCCTCTAGTAATGCTAATTTACCCGTGGAGGAACGCTTAAAACAGCATATTATTGATGGGGAAAGATTGGGACTGGAAGAGGCTTTAAAGCAAGCTTTACAGGACTATCCACCCCTAGATATTATTAATATTTTCCTCTTGGATGGGATGAAGGTGGTGGGTGAGTTATTTGGTTCGGGACAAATGCAGTTACCTTTTGTTCTCCAATCTGCCCAAACTATGAAAGCGGCCGTTGCTTTTTTAGAACCCTTTATGGAGAAAAAAGAGGGGGATAATAATGCCAAAGGGACTTTTATTATCGCAACAGTTAAAGGGGATGTTCACGATATCGGTAAAAATTTAGTTGATATTATCTTGACCAATAATGGTTATAAGGTGATTAATTTGGGCATTAAACAACCCGTAGAAAATATCATCGAAGCCTACAAAGAACATCAAGCCGATTGTATCGCCATGAGCGGTTTATTGGTGAAATCGACGGCTTTTATGAAGGAAAATCTGGAGGTTTTTAACGAAAAAGGAATCACCGTTCCCGTTATCCTTGGCGGGGCAGCTTTAACTCCCAAATTTGTCCATGATGACTGTCAAAAAACCTACAAGGGACAGGTTATCTATGGTAAAGATGCCTTCTCTGACCTGCATTTTATGGATAAATTAATGCCCGCTAAAGCTGGGGGTCAATGGGATGATAGTAAAGGCTTTTTAGCGGAGTGTGCCGAGGCAGAAAAAACTACGGTTGTCGCAGAAGAATTAGAGGTTAATCCCGATACTATTTTTACCGATGGCAGCGTCAACCAAGAATTAGTTATTGATACCCGTCGTTCCGAAGCGGTGGCAGTTGATATTCCCCGACCAATACCGCCCTTCTGGGGTACTAAAATATTAACAGCAGCAGAAATTCCCATCGAGGAGGTTTTCTGGTATTTAGATCTACAAGCTTTATTTGTCGGTCAATGGCAATTCCGCAAACCAAAAAGCCAATCTAAGCAAGAATACGACCAGTTTTTACAGGAAAAAGTTCATCCAATTCTGGCAGCATGGAAAGAGAAAATTGTCAAGGAAAATTTACTAAACCCCACATTAATTTATGGTTATTTTCCCTGTCAGTCGTCCGGTAATTCCCTCTTAATTTACGATCCCGAATCGATACAAGCGGGCGAAAAACCCGAAAATCTGCAACCGATCGCCATTTTTGAGTTTCCTCGCCAGAAATCCGGTCGTCGTCTCTGTATTGCTGACTTTTTCGCCCCGCAGGAATCCGGTATTATCGACGTTTTCCCGATGCAAGCGGTGACAGTGGGGGAAATCGCCACGGAATACGCTAAATCTCTCTTTGATGCCAACCAATATACCGAATACCTCTATTATCACGGCATGGCTGTGCAAACCGCCGAAGCCATGGCTGAATGGACCCACACCCGCATCCGTCGCGAGTTAGGTTTCGCACAGTTCGATCCTGATAATATCCGCGATATACTGCAACAGCGTTACCAGGGTTCTCGCTATAGTTTCGGCTATCCCGCTTGTCCCAATATTCAGGACCAATACAAGCAATTAGAACTGTTAGGATGCGATCGCATTGGGATGTCTATGGACGAAAGCGAACAATTGTACCCAGAACAATCCACCACCGCCATTATCACCTATCACCCCACCGCTAAATACTTTAGTACCTAATCAGTGATCAGTTATCAGTTATCAGTTATCAGTTATCAGTTATCAGTTATCAGTTATCAGTTATCAGTTATCAGTTAAGTAGTCGTGCAAAATTAATTTCCTAGTGAAGATAGGCACTCATGCAAGAGGCAGGAGGCAAGAGGCAGGAGGCAAGAGGTGGTTAGATATGTGTAATTAATTTTGCTTAGGTTATCAGCTATCAGTTATCAGTTATCACTTCACTGAGAAAACTCCCCACACCCCACACCCTACACCCTACACCCTACACCCCACACCCTACACCCTACACCCCACACCCTACACCCTAACACCCCACACCCTACACCCTACACCCTACACCCCACACCCTACACCCCACACCCCACACCCTACACCCCACACCCCACCCTCACGAAAAACTTTTTGCCGCAGACCCTAATTAGGGTAGCCATTCCAGTAAAATTCCTAGGGAGCTATCTTTACGGGCGCGGGAATTTTGGGCTTGAATATCGGCTGCTAAACGTAAATTAGAGGTAATCGCATAACCAACCGAAAGAGTAGTCAATCCCACCTCGTTATCACCCCCTGGTGAGATAAAACTCTGACTGACGGTGATATCTGCTGCCCCCGTGCGAGAAAGAGCTAATTTGAGCTTTAATCCTAAGTTAAGCCCATCGGTGCTGTAATTTCCTGTTTGAATGTAACGATAGCCCACCATAGGAGCTAGATTGACATAGTCACCCAAAGGGAGGAGATAGTATTGTAAATTTGCTCCTATTGCCGTCCTTTTGCCGTTAAAAGCCGTCTGATAATCGCCACTTAGGGTTAAACTGGTTTGACCGAAAAACACATCTTCTACCCCCAAAATCACGCCACTGGAATTATCCCTAGAAGGAAACTCGGCATATCCCAAACGGATACGAGTGCGAAAACTAGGATCATTGCGAATATCTTTGGCGATATCGGGTATTTTTTCTAACCAACGCTCTAAAACTGGGCTTTCTTGCCGAATTTTCGGGTCTAAGTCTAACTCCGTTTCTGCCCACACCGGACCAATCGCCCCCCATAATAAAGCAAGAGCGATCGCATTTACAGAACAGCAAGAGAGCTTAAACATGATCTGCATTATAATCAAAAAAGATCAGATTCCCCGCTATTCTTGAGAGGAAGGGGGCAGTAGGAGCAGTAATAGTGGTCAGAATATTAAAACTTTCGCAATTAAGTGATGCGGAACGGGCAAAACTTCAGAAAAGAGCCGAGTTAGATATTGATAACGCCCTCAAAGTCGCTCAAACGGTGATAGAAACCATCCGCGAGCGGGGAGATGCCGGCGTTGTGGACTATGTGCGGCGTTTTGACTACGAGGGTGCGACGGTAGAAAATATCAAAGTCAGCGAGGCAGAATTTGAGCAGGCTTTTCAGTTAATTGAACCGGAAGTAAAAACCGCCATTGAACAGGCTTTCCGGAATATTCAAGAGGTACATCGTCGCCAAATGCCGGAAGAAATACAACTGGCAGAAATTGAAGCTGGTGTCTTTGCCGGCGAAAAAATCTCTCCTATCCCCAGTGTGGGTTTATACGTTCCCCGGGGCCGCGGCGCTTTTCCCTCGATGATGTTAATGTTAGCTATACCAGCAATGGTGGCAGGAGTGGAAAGAGTTGTCGTTTGCACTCCCCCCGATAAACAGGGCAACGTGGAACCGGTTTCTCTGGTGGCGGCGCGCATGGCTGGAGTCAGAGAAATTTATAAGTTAGGGGGCGTACAAGCGATCGCTGCTTTAGCTTTGGGAACAAAAAATATCAAAAGGGTTGACAAAATTACCGGTCCGTGCAGCGTCTATGGGGCGGCGGCCAAACGGTTACTGTTCGGTACTGTGGATGTGGGTTTGCCAGCAGGTCCGAGTGAGTCGATAGTTTTGGCCGATGAGTCCACCGATGCCCGTTTAGCGGCCTTGGATTTATTAATTGAAGCGGAACACGGTGCGGATTCGGCGGCTTTATTAGTCACCCACTGTGAACAGGTGGCGATCGCTGCTAGGGAATACGCTCAGGAATACCTGCAAAAACTCCCGGATTGGCGACGGGAATTCTGTGAGGCGGGTTTAGCCGCCTATGGGGGCATAATTTTAACCGATAGTTTGCAGCAATCCCTCGATTTTGTCAATGAGTACGCCCCGGAACATCTAGAGGTTTTAGTTAGTAATCCTTTTGCCATTCTGGGCAAGATTAAAAATGCCGGCGAAATTCTACTAGGAAATCATACTCCTTCCTCTATGGCTACCTACGCCATCGGAGTCAATGCTGTGCTGCCCACAGGAAGTTTTGCCCGTTCCTATTCGGCGGTTTCGGTTTATGATTTTCTTAAACGCTCCACTTTGGCTTATGTCACCCCTGAAGGCTTTGAAAAGTTAAAAGAAACCACGAAAACTTTAGCCGAGTACGAGGGTTTTCCCGCCCATAAATTAGCAATTCAACACAGGGAAATTTTACTCTAAATAGGGGGAATAGGAAACAGGGAATAACTTAGATATGTAGGCCAGCTTATTTTTTAGATTCAGTACAGCTTGAGTAAATTCCATGATGCAACTCGAAGACTATTTTAACTTTCTCACCCCTAATGATATTCGCTTAAAGGGGACAAGAATTGGCATTGAAACCATTCTCTATGACTATATTTATCATGCTAAGTGGGTGGGTGGAATTAAATATAAGATGAACGTAGGTTGGGCTTCGGCCGTGAGCTCAGCCGAACGGTTGAAGCATGAAACCCAACGCCCGCATGGGTTACGCTACCGCTAACCCATCCTACAAATAATTGTGCCTCCCTACTTAAAACACCTGAAGAAATTGCTAAAACTTACTCATCTTTGATCCTAGAACAAGTTTATGCAACAATTCTGTACTATTTGCATGAGCAAGAAGAAATAACCAATTATTTAACCGAATTGTCTAAGGTGTAATCAGTAAGACTGAGGGAAAGTAAGTTCGGTAGCGGTTGACATCTCTCGTTAGTAGGGGCATGGTAGTGACAGCAGCGTGAGCGCCGATGTAGAAATCTGGTAAGGGAGAACGTCGCTCACCTCCACGACGACGATATTCCAAAAAGCTTTGTCCTGCTAAAAAAGCTGCAGCATAGGGTAAAGAATCTCGGCGAAAGAAGTCTTCTGGTAGGGCTGCTTCTACCTCCTCGGGTTGATTAAACCCGATTGATATTTCTGCGTAAATAATTGGGTTAATCACTAAATTTCCTTGCTCCGCGTAGTTTGTGAGCATTTGAGCCGACCACTCAAACCATTGCGGGTCTTCGGTTACAACATCAAGAATGACGTTGCTATCTACCAGAATGTCGGTCATGAGTCACGGGTCGCTTGCATGATGTCGTTGGTTGTTAGACGGCTAGTTGCTTTGCCACGGATAGCGGCAATCAGTTGCTTTCCCCGGCTTAGGGTTCTAGGCTTGCGAATTTGCAAGATATCCCCAATCACTTCAAGCTGGATTTCTGTACCGGGTAACAACCCAAGCTTTTCTTGAATATCAGGGGGAATAGTGATTTGTCCGTTAGGGCTAATTTTCATCGAAAATTTGGGTCTGAAACCCCTTCGTTCTAGGTTGGCTTTACTATTAAATATTAGCGCATTTACAAAATATATGCCAGAATGTGAGACGTAGAGAATCAGGCAGGCATTTTATGAAAAAAGTAATTGTTATTTTAATTCTGTTTTTTCTGGGGGAACAAATATCAATAAAATCACCAATTTCTGGCCATAAAACCATCAATAATTTAGCCGTAGCTAACAACAATAATCGTCTCAATCCCCAGAAAAAACCTAGTCCTTCTCCACAATTTCGCGCTCGATGGTAGAACTCACTGTTCACAGATGACATCCTGTGAAGAAGCGACTTTTTTCTTGAGAAATTGCCCTAATGTCAAAATGGATGGAGACGGTGATGGGGTTCCCTGTGAAAGTCAATGGTGTGGTCAAAAATCCTCAGAAAAATGTTTGAAAAGTTCTCAAAATAACTAATTTGGTTTCCTCACCCCAATTCTGTCATTTAAAGAATCGGGGTGAAAACAATTAAGAAGCGGTAATCACGGGAGAATTAAGATATTGATAATTCCAGTCCGATTGTTGCCAAACGCGACCATCAAGGGCAATTTGTTCGATTAAACTAGCTAATCGTAAAGCTTTTAAAGCTTGTTCCCCACCGACAGAAGGTTGGTCTCCACCGCGCACACAATGAACAAAATGTTCTAATTCCGCGTGTAGAGGTTCAATATTGCTGGTATAAACCTTTTCAATTAAACCATCTTGACGGTAGAGAACTTGACCGTAATCAGTGCTATAGTTAGCGGTGGTTTGCCGGTGAATGAGGATTTCATTGTTGAGAAAATCCGCTTCCGTGAGAGAATTTTTACAGTGGGCCGCTAAACGGCGAATCTTGCGATGAGTCACCTTACTAGCGGTTAAATTAGCCACCACTCCATTACTAAAACCAAGGGTGGCAGTGACATAATCGAGATAACCGGAATCAGTGGCAGCGCGACTACCACTAGCGGTTAATTTCACCACGGGAGCGGCGACTAATTCTAAAATTAAATCTATATCGTGGATCATTAAATCTAACACCACCGACACATCATTAGCGCGCTGGGAATAGGGACTCATGCGATGGGATTCAATCGCTAGAATCTCCTCGGTTTTCAAGACCTTCGATAACTCTTGGAAAGCGGGATTAAAACGCTCGATATGACCCACTTGCAGAATACAATCGTGATCGGCTGCTGCGTTGACTAAAGATTCCGCTTCACTAATACTAGCGGCGATCGGTTTCTCGATCAAGGTATGTACTCCCGCTTGCAGACAGTCCATCCCGACTCGATGGTGTAACCGTGTGGGGACAGCGAGACAAACCGCATCTACCCTAGGTAAGAGATCTAAATAATTTTCAAAAAAACGGACTCGGTATTTACTGGCAGTTTCCAGTCCCTTTTCGACGTTGACATCGGCCACCCCGACGAATTCCACGTCTTTTAATAAACTCAGGATACGACTATGGTGTTGTCCCATGTTACCGACCCCGATAACCCCGACTTTAATCGGTTTGAGTTGATTTCTGTTACCCGGAAAGTTTGCTGGTTGATTGGACATGAATTTTAGACTCCTGTGTTCACACTCCTCACACCACTTGATTAAATTAATCAAGCTGATTTTGTCCATTAATTACCAAGATGGTATCATGGTTATCCAGATTCTGACACGATGTCGGTGTCAATGGGAGTTCTGAGAAGATTTTCTGATTTCACCTGCGGGTTTTCACTGCTAAATGCTTATCAAAAAATCATCCCTGAGTAGCGAGGACTACATTCAGCTAAATTTTAACTATGGACAATTCAACGGATTTTAACTCCTTACGGGGATTAAGTGTTTTTTTGCTAGGAATGATGGGGGCCGGCAAATCCACCCTAGGAGAGTTGCTTTCCCGACGGTTACAATATCGTTTTTTTGATACAGATATATTAATAGAAAGGGTCGCGGGAAAGAAAATCAGGGAAATTTTTGCCGACGAGGGAGAAGCGACTTTTCGGGAGTTAGAAACCCAAGTTTTAGCCGAATTATCCTCTCTGACTAAAACTGTGATTGCCACCGGGGGAGGGATGGTTTTAAAACCGATGAATTGGAGTTATCTTCGTCACGGTTTAATGATTTGGTTAGATGTTCCCCTAGAAGTTTTGGTTAAACGTTTAAAACAAGATACCTCTCGTCCCTTGCTTGAGTCCAATGATTTAGAAAGTAAACTGGAATTATTATTAGAACAAAGACGAGGACTTTATGCAGAAGCAGATCTTCGGATTGTTGTTTCTGACCTAGATACACCTACTGATATCGTTGAGAAAATTTTAACAGCAATACCGACGGTGATTAAAGATTTTCATCCAGAAAGGGATCATAACTAAATGATAGCAGCTTCAATTTTTGATTTACCCGAACTAATTCCTGACCGAGAAATTCTGGAAATTTTGGCCCAAAGTCAGGCTATTCGTCTGGAAAGAATTATTTCCACTGGTCAAACCACTCCCATCGGTCAATGGTACGATCAATCTGACTTTGAATGGGTGATTTTATTACAGGGATTCGCTGAGATTAGTTATGAAGATGGCAGCCAAGTTAATCTGCAAGCAGGGGATTATCTCCTGATTCCTCCTCACCAAAAACATCGCATCGAATTTACTAGCAATAATCCTCCTTGTATTTGGTTAGCTATCCATTATCGCTAGTAAAATATAGTTTCTGTTTTTATTGAGATTAACCTTGCTGTTTTCTGTTAACCATGGAACCTGCCCCCAAGGCACCTAAAGCTAATAAACCTAGCATTGATGAGGGTTCAGGAGTCTTCTTAACAGTAATTTCTCCGGGGTTTTGTGAATCTAATAGGTTCGATGCACTTATTTGATCCACATCTTGACGCAATTCTAATAAACCGCCGATCGTACCAGTAAAGAATTGTTCTCCGATGACACCCGTACCACCACCAACGTTAAAATTACCAAACAAGGTGTGAGTAGTGGTATTGAAGTTAAACGCGAAGAAACTAGATTGGGATGTACCACCAGTTACCGTATTAAAAGATTGGGTGAGATTGCCGGAGGGATCGAAAAAGGAGACAGTTAAGAAATCTAAAACATTCGTCGGTCCGGCACCACTTTCAGAGATGATTATTGGGGCAGTAGTTTCATCGTAACCGAATTCTCCTTGCATCGTATAACCAGCATCACCCTCCCAGTGAAAATTAAAAGTGATAGCCTCTGCTTTGGGAACGATCCCATTAGATAAAGTCGCAGCTAAGACGGTAGCTGCCGAGAGTTTAGTCAATAGATTCGGCATGATAGTTTTTGTGAAGTTAATCGCCATCGGGACTGCTAAAGAATATATCAGAAGCTGATAATCGCTGTCAAGTTAAGAAAGTATTATGAAATTTTAATAAGCCAAGTTTTGCCAGAATAGCATACATTTTTCATAAAAATCCTATCCATTGAGATAGATTTATCCTTATTTTATTGACCACAATTTCCCGAATTATTCACTAGTTAATTATCATTGCCCAGATGCTCGAATAAATCGGTTAAAACGATATTAGAAAACAAAAAACCTTCGGGGTCGCTTAATCTTACCCTGCTATCCCCCTCAATTATTACTAGATTACGCAGTCTATGCGGCTCTAAGACCTCTAAAAGCGTTTTTTTGATTTCTGAGTCAAAATTAGCTTCAATTGCGGGTAAACTCACTCCTTCCGCCAACCTTAACCCCAGCATCAAGGTTTCGAGAAGATCATCGATAAAACTATTTTTATCCACCTCAATTGGGCAGCCTTCTTTTACCCAAGCGAAATAGTCACGACTTTTACGCGGACGGGTAAAACGTTGTTGATGGAGATAACTAGCAGCCCCCATACCAAAACCGTAATAGGGACGATTTTCCCAGTAAACTCGATTATGTCGGCATTGATAACCCGGTTTAGCATAGTTAGAAATCTCGTAATGTTGATAACCAGCTAAAGCTAGTTTTTCACTAGCTAAAACATACATTTTCGCCGTGGTTTCATCATCGGGTAAGGGTTTTTTCCCCGGTTGATACTGTTTACCGAAAGGAGTAACCGCTTCTAAGACCAAATCGTAACAGGAAAGATGGGCCGGTTGCAGTTCGATCGCTTTTTCTAGGGAATTTTCCCAATCTGTCAGGGTTTGTTGTGGCAATCCCGAAATCAAATCCAAACTATAGTTAACTATTCCCAATCCCTGAATTAATTCCACTGCCTGATAGATATCCTTAACGGTATGCGATCGACCAGAAACCTGTAATAATGGTTCTTGAAAAGCCTGTACTCCTAAACTAACCCGATTGACTCCTGCGCTAAGATAACCCTGTAATTGTTCTAAACTAAAGGTAGCTGGATCAATCTCCATAGAAATCTCTATATCGGCCGCAAAATCAAACTTTTTAGCTAAAGTATCCAGAATTGATCCTAATAATTCCACCGGTAACAGGGAAGGAGTCCCCCCCCCAAAAAAAATTGTTTCTAGGGGTTTCCCCGTTCCCTGACAAAGGCTAATTTCTTCCTGTAATATTTCCCCATACTCAATCACGGGGGGAAAAGTCGCTGGGTTGGTGTGATTACCGACGACAAAAATCGGGAAATCACAGTAAAAACAGCGCCGACGACAAAAGGGAATATGAATATAAACCGAGGTTACAGGGTGAAAATAGGACATTAAAGCAGTTATCAGTGAACAGTAATCAGTAATCACAGAAAACGGGTTTCTCCGAGAAACCCGTTTTCTACTCATGCACTCATGCAAAACGGAGAATAAATAATCAGTTTTTAATAACTGGATTTAATATCATACAGCCTTTCTCGTCAAGGTGAAGCACAGACTAACCCTTGCTAATCAAGTATTTTAGATGCAAGAACGAACCTCATCTATCTGAGAAACGCTGTAACTCGCATCTGATGACTGATAACTGATTCAAGGCTGACGGCTATAATTTCGTTGATCTTCGTTAAGATGTATTATGGCTGGGGAGAACATCTCCTAGAATAAAAGCAACTTTCCCGACACAAATTAGGAGAAGCCCACAGATATAATATAAAAGCATCCATACTGATTATTTTATCTACCATCATTCCCCCCTATCCTCTCTGGTATTATCCCTATGCTTGATGCTGTCATAATTTTACTATTCGTCTTCGCTGTTGCCAGTATTGGTTATAGTGGTGTTGACTTGCTGCCGGTTACTGTCCAGTCGCAAATCAGCAATATTGAAGCTTTACGCTGGTTATCGGCGGGTTTTGCCTCAATTATTGGTTTAGCCCTTGGTTTAGTTGCCCAAACTACCTATCGTCGTCTAGAAACCCAAGTACGGCAAACTCCGATCGAAGTTATTTTAACCCGTTCGGTCGGTCTAGTTATCGGTTTGTTAATTGCTAATCTGATCCTAGCTCCGATTTTCTTCCTACCGATTCCCAGAGAATTCTCGTTTATCAAGCCGATAATCGCGATTTTAGGCAGTATTATGTTTTCCTATCTGGGGGTTAGTTTAGCAGATACCCACGGTCGCACTTTTTTGCGTCTGATTAACCCCAATAGTATGGAATCAATTTTAGTGGCAGAAGGAACCCTACAAGCGGCCGCCAGCAAAGTTGTTGACACCAGTTGTATTATCGATGGTCGTATCGAACAATTGTTAGACACGGGATTTATCGAGGGACAGATTCTCATTCCCCAATTTATCCTTCAGGAATTGCAACAGTTAGCGGATGGCAGTAACGACCAAAAACGAGTCAGAGGAAGACGAGGATTAGATATCTTAAACCGGATGCAGCAAGAACTCCCTGATCGCATTGTCATTCATCCCGCCGATTATGACGATATTAGCACCGTAGATGCTAAATTAGTCCATCTTGCCCAAGAAATTAACGCCACCTTGCTCACTAACGATTACAATCTCAGTAAAGTGGCCAATCTGCAAAAAGTCACCATCTTGAATGTCAACGATCTCGCCCAAGCAGTACGTCCGATCTACTTACCTGGGGATACTTTGGATCTGAAAATTCTCAAAGCAGGAAAAGAACCCACCCAAGGCATCGGTTATCTAGAAGATGGCACGATGGTGGTGGTAGAAGAAGGCAAAGATTATCTAGGGGGAGAATTGCGGGTAGTGGTGACATCTGCACTGCAAACCTCGGCCGGACGGATGATTTTTGCTAAACCCCAAAATTCCCTGATTGCTTAAAGGGAATAAAACCCAAAAAAGCCTCAAATACAGGGCCAGAGGGGATTGTATTTGAGGAATTTCATTTTTTAAGGGAAGTTAAGTCACCAATCGAACTATCTAGCCAATTGATACCTAATTAAGCTGGTTTATTGATTACAGCCATGGACTGACGAGCAAAACCGAAATAACTATCCCAGAATTGTTTCTGACTATCGAGGGCAACTTTGGTGGCGGTTTCTTGGGCGGTTAGGTAGGATTTCACCCATTCTTGTTGATATTCGAGGGATTTAACCAAAGTTTCTGGAAACTCAAACACTGGTGTAGTCGTGGGAACACCATTACCCCAAGCGGACAGAAGCAGTTTCTGCCATTCGGCTAGGTATTTTTGGTATTCTTCAAGATAATTGGTGTTCATAGAAGTCAAACCGCTAACTAGCCCATCTGGACGGAGATGGTGAGAAAGTGGGGCGGTGTTGCCACCTTCTCGAAAGCAAAAATCGCGCCGAGATAAAATATAATATTCTATCCCTTCCTTATATTATAACCTGAGTTTGCGATCAGCCCCAATCTTTATGCGATTTAAAATAAAGCTTTTGACCTGTTAAAGTCCGATGTTCATGCTGCGAAAATAGGATTGGGACTTTCAAAAACCTTGCATTATCCTTCTTGTAGTACATCGCTTGGTACAAAAACCAAGGGCAACAAAGCCTGAAACGACCGGCTACTGACGAGCGACTCCTGACTCCTACCCCCACCGAAAAACTTTTTCAGCAGACCCTAAGTAGGTGGGTGGAATTAAATATAAGATGAACGTAGGTTGGGTTGAAGCATAAAACCCAACGCCCGCATGGGTTACGCTACCGCTAACCCATCCTACAAATAATTGTGCCTCCCTACTTAACGCTAAAATAGTCCTACTCTAGCCATTTTCTCCCAACTATGATCGATCGACCTATTCATGTAATTGGTGGAGGATTAGCGGGGACTGAGGCGGCGTGGCAGATAGCCCAAGCAGGTATTCCCGTGATCCTGCACGAAATGCGCCCAATTCGCTCTAGTCCCGCCCACCATAGCCAATTTTTAGCCGAATTAGTCTGTAGTAACTCCTTTGGTGCCATGGCGGTGGATCGCGCCACCGGGTTACTCCATGAAGAATTACGACGCTTAAATTCTCTAGTTATTGCTCAGGCCGATCAGCACAGTGTCCCCGCAGGAGGGGCTTTAGCGGTCGATCGAGGGGTCTTTAGTCGAAATTTGACGGAAATGCTGGCCAACCACCCTCTAATCACCTTAAAACGTCAGGAGATCACGGAAATTCCCCGGGATGGTATCGTCGTTTTAACCACTGGACCGTTAACCAGTGCTGCTTTAGCCGCAGATCTGCAAAATTTCACCGGACTGGACTATCTGAGCTTTTTTGATGCCGCTAGTCCGATTATTCTAGGGGAATCGATCGATCGATCGATCGCTTTTCTGGCCTCCCGTTACGATAAAGGTGAGGCCGCCTATCTCAATTGTCCCATGGATCGGGAACAATACCTGCATTTCTGGCAAGAACTAAAACAGGCAGAACAGGCAGAATTAAAGGATTTTGAGCGAGAAAATGCCAAATTTTTCGAGGCTTGCCTACCAATCGAAGAATTAGCCTGTCGGGGAGAAGATACCATGCGTTTTGGTCCCCTGAAACCGGTGGGATTAGCGGATCCCAGATATCCGGATCAACGTCCCTATGCAGTTATACAGTTGCGAATGGAAGATAAAGCGGGGCAATTATGGAATATGGTGGGATTTCAAACTAATTTAAAATGGGGTGAACAAACACGAGTTTTCCGTCTGATTCCGGGGTTAGAAAAGGCCGAATTTGTCCGCATGGGGGTGATGCACAAAAACACCTTTATCAATTCTCCCCAGTTATTATCATCCAGTCTCCAGTTTAAATCGCGACCGACGCTATTAGCGGCAGGACAGTTAATCGGGACGGAAGGCTATACGGCTGCGGCTGCTGGGGGATGGTTAGCGGGAACTAATGCCGCTCGTTTAGTTTTAGGATTAGAAACGGTGACATTGCCGACCACAACGATGATGGGGTCATTATTTGAGTTTATCAGCAGTGCCGAACCGAAACATTTTCAACCGATGCCGCCAAATTTTGGCATTTTGCCGAATTTTACCAGAAAAATCCGCAATAAACGGGAACGTTACGGTCAATATGCCGATCGCTCTTTGCAGGATTTAGAAGCATGGTTAAATCAGCTAAAAACTCCCTGTCTCGTCTGACTGTCAATCGCTAAATCGATCGCCCATAATAGAGAAGGAACCTATTTCTTTCTCTATCGCTATGCCAAACCCCGATTTTTTCCCTCCCCAATCCTACAGTCAAGAGGATGTGCAGGAAATTCTCTATTTGGCTATCTCCCGTCAAGGGGATAAGGGAGAAATTACCCGTCAACAGTTGTTAGAAATTGCCGACGATTTAGCTATTGAAGTTAAAGACTTAGAAGCGGCGGAAAAGGACTGGCAAGAGTCAAAAATGCTCAGTTATAAGCGGCAGGAATTCGATCGCTTTCGTCGCGAGGAGCTAAAACATAAAACCGTTCGCTATCTGATTATTAATAGTTTTTTTCTTACCATTAATTTAATTAGTGCGGGAACAATTTCTTGGGCAATTTATATCTTTTTGCTGATGGGTTTACCTCTTTCTCTCTCGGCTTGGAAAACTTTTCAAAATCAAGGAATTGCCTACGAAGAGGCATTTAAACGCTGGAAAATTAAGGAGGAAATGAAAGAGTCTTTTACCAATCTTTGGACACAAGTTAAAAAGTTTTTACAGTTTTAATAGTGTTGAAAAAGGAAGATTTTTAAGGGAAAAACTCTCTTCTAAAATCGGGCGTTACTTTCGATTTTTTCCCTCAATCCAAGCTTTTGGGGGGTTCTACCCCCCAAACCCCCCGTTGGGGGCGTGGCGCCGCCCCCAAACCCCCCGCGCATTAGTTTTTCGGTGGGATGCTTACACGCGATTGTTCATATATTTGTACCAGTTTAAGAGTCACTGATAATTGCTGATTATCGGTGTTTCTGCAAAATCGAGATGCAGCCTTTTCGTTAACCACAAAGGACACAAAGTTGAGTTTTCCACGACTACTTACTGTCATCAAAAATATCTAACTGCTGGAGAGATGGGGAATTATCTGACTTAACCGGTTTAATTTTCTTAATTCCCTGACGCAAACCGATCGCAATTTTACTATGTTTTTCGATTTGACCCATCACCTGCATGGCACGATCGATTACAGAAGCTGGTAAACCGGCTAATCTCCCCGCTTCGATACCGTAGGACTTATCCGCGCCTCCCGGTCGTACTTGGTGCAAAAATACTATCTCATGGGGTAATTCTTTGACCGTTACCTGATAATTAGCTACATTCTCTAAAATTGAGGCTAATTCGTTCAGTTCGTGGTAGTGAGTGGCGAAAATCGTCCGCGATTGCAGTACCGTGGCTAAATACTCGGCCACAGACCAAGCTATGGATAAACCGTCAAAGGTGGCTGTCCCCCGGCCAATTTCGTCTAATAATACTAATGATCTCTCCGTGGCGTGATTGAGAATATTGGCAGTTTCGTTCATTTCCACCATAAAGGTGGATTGGCCAGTAGCGAGGTCATCCACAGCCCCCACCCGGGTGAAAATGCGATCGCAGATGGAGATTTTGGCCGACTTTGCCGGGACAAAACTACCAGTTTGGGCCAACAATTGAATTAATCCCACCTGTCGCAGATAACAACTTTTGCCACTAGCATTGGGACCGGTGAGAATAATCAAGTCAGGGTATTCTAAACCCTCCTGATTGCCCAAATTAATCGAATTCGGCACAAAAAAGCCCGCCCCAAGGGATTGTTCCACCACGGGATGACGACCATCTTTAATATCGATAAGACGACCTTCGGCGATTTCTGGGCGACAATATCCCTGATAAACGGCGATTTCTGCCAATCCGGCCAACACATCCAAAGCGGCGACTTTTGTGGCCACTTCCCGGATTTCTGGGGAAAATTCGGCCACTTGACGGCGTAAATCGCTAAAAATCTCGTATTCTAACTTATTTAATTCATCTACTGCCGTCAGAATTATATTTTCTTTCTCCTTTAACTCGGTGGTGATATAACGTTCCTCATTGACTAAAGTTTGCTTACGCACATACTCTTTTGGGGCGAAATCAGCTTTACTGCGGGGTAAACTGATATAATAACCGAAAGTTTTGTTATAATTAACCTTAAGATTACTAATACCCGTTCTTTCTTTTTCTGTCGTCTCTAGATTCTTAAACCAATCGATTACTTCCTGATAGTCGCGCCGCAGGGCATCCAATTGGGCATCAATTCCCTCGCGAATCACCCCCCCTTCCTTCAGATGCAGCGGAGGGGATTCCACCAGATGCGCGATTACCTGCTGACCTAATTTTTCTAAATCGGCGGGAATTTGCTGTAAAGCTTGCAAATAGGGCGAATTTCCCGAAGCGACCAAGGCCGCTAAATCGGCTAATTTGACTAAAGATGCCGCTAGGGAAAGTAAATCGCGGGCGTTAGCGGTTCCTGCGCCAACACGACCGCTTAAACGTTCTATATCGTAGATTTCCCTTAATTTTTGCCGAATATCTTGGCGCAGGGAGGGATTATCCTTTAACTCTTGGATAGTATCTTGACGGGCGCGAATACCACGAGAATCTAAGAGAGGTTGCAGCAACCAACGACGTAAAGCGCGACTACCCATGGCCGTACAAGTGCGATCAATGGCCCATAATAGAGAACCATAGAAGCTACCATCGCGCACCGTTTGGGTAATTTCAAGGTTACGACGGGTTTGCCCATCTAAAATCAAAAATTCGGAGATAGAGTAGGTTTTTAAAGGTTGTAGGGGGACTTGATTGGCTTTTTGGGTATCTTCAATGTATTCTAATAGGCCTCCGGCAGCGCGAATAGCAAGGGGTAAATGTTCGCAGCCCATCCCCTCTAGGGAACGCATTTTATAGGTGATTAGGAGACGATTTTTCGCCTCTGTGAGAGTAAAGATAGTTTGGGGACGGAGAGAATAACAAAAACTATCGGGTAAACAGGGGGGGAGATGGTCGGATTTTTCCCCGGGGCGCAGAATACGGTTTAAATCGGGGGCATTGATGGGAAAAAGGATTTCTGAGGGCTGTAAACGGGTTAATTCTAGGCTTAAAGCCGTTAAATCGCTGGCTTGGGTGGTGTAGAATTCTCCAGTGGAAATATCTGAATATGCTAATCCCCAATTTTCTCCGGTAATCACCACTGCAGCCAGAAAATTATTCTTTTTTGCATTTAACATTCCCTCATCGGTGAGGGTTCCGGGGGTGAGCAGTTTGGTGATAGCGCGTTCTACTAGCCGTTTTTCGGCGGCTGCTTCCGTTGAATCTTCCACTTGGTCACAAATCGCCACCGCATAGCCTTTTTCCACCAATAAACGACTATAGCGCTCTAGGGCATGGTGGGGAACCCCGGTCATGGCGACTCTCCCAATACCCTTACCCCCTTCCTTGCTGGTGAGAACTAATTCTAATTCTCTGGAGATAATCACCGCATCCTGAAAGAAACACTCGAAAAAATCGCCCACACGATAGAGTAAAAGGGCATTGGGATAGGTTTCTTTTACCTCCACATAATGCTGGTACATGGGGGTGAGTTTACCGCGATCGAGTCCGCGATAATCACGATGGGGCTCCTTATTGGTAGCAGGTGGTTCTAGGGGAAAATCCGAGGGGAGAGTCATGGGTCAAAGAAAGCTGGACAATGTTTTAATGAACTATTCCCCACCCCTTGGCTAAGTGGGGAGTTTCTGACGCTTCTTCGTTGATGGCGGTTGCCTCATACTTCGCGCACAAGGTATAAGCTCACCGACTCTGCGTCGCGCTTTGGCTCGTTCCAAGCCTCTAATATAATTAAGCATAACCTGAGGGTTGGCTACATCGGCGTTGGGTTCTTCCGGTTTTCTTGTGTTACTTTTTGTTATGAATTAAAGCAAGCAACCATAACTTATTCTTGTAATCAGCTTTATTTTGGTATTCATTCCCTCAGTTAATCGGTTGGTTGTATGATTTTCAAAGTAATTACAGATACCCCCCAAATGCTTCTGAATCATACTGGCACTACTTTGAGCTAATATTCCGCCTATTCTTATCCATTTGTCCAATTACTGCCAAGTTATGCTTCCAGTCTCATAACCTTCAATTCTAATGATAGGATGAACGATCGAAGCTCTCCAGAAAAACCCTATGACTAGCTTACTGCGCGACTTTTGGTATGTGGCCACACCAGCAAATAAACTTAAACCCGGTCAGCTAATGGCCAAAAAAATGCTAGGTGAACCGATTGTTGTCGGTAGGAGACAGGATGGAGAAGTGTTCGCATTGCGGGATATTTGCCCCCATCGTGGCATTCCGCTGCACCATGGCTGGATTGAAGGCGATGGGGTGTACTGTTGCTATCACGGCTGGAAATTTAACACTAGCGATGGCGTTTGTTCTGAGATCCCCTCATTAACTGAACACGATCGCCTTGATATTAGCAGAATTTGTGTCACCAGTTATCCCTGTCGTGAAATACAAGGTCATATTTGGGTATTTATTCCGGCAGACTCAAAAAGAGAAATTAATCAAGAAAATCTGCCTCCTGTGCCGACTATTGCCGATTTTGGCAAACTTACCCCCAAAATAGCCGAAACTATCACTTTTGATTGCCATATTGACCATGCAGTGGTGGGATTGATGGATCCGGCCCACGGTCCCTACGTTCATACTTCTTGGTGGTGGCGCAGCGGTCCGCGCCAATTTCGGGTTAAAGAAAAACAATATGAACCTGTTCCCTTCGGTTTTCGTCTTGCTCCCTATGATATGCCTGTAAGTGCGAAACCTTATAAAATTTTGGGTAATAAAGTATCGATTGAAATTGTTTTTGAATTGCCCTCGGTGCGTACAGAAATACTACGAGGTGATCGCCATTTAGCCTGTGCTTTTACGGCAATTACTCCCATCGATGAAAATCACTGCGAAGTCCATCAAAGTCTATACTATACGATCCCTTGGTTGGCATTTTTAACCCCTCTTTTGCGTTATTTAACCCGACAATTTCTCACACAGGATCGCGATGTGGTGATTAAACAACAGGAAGGACTTAGTTATCATCCAGCTTTGATGTTAATTGATGATGCCGATACCCAGGCCAAATGGTATTATCGCCTCAAGCAAGAATACGAAAAATCTCAATCAGAAAAACGGGATTTTGTCAACCCCATTAAAGCACAAATTTTACGGTGGCGCAGTTAGAATTAAGTAGCTGGTTATAATTAAATTAAAAATGGATTTTAGGTTTGATCCCCCCTGCCCCCCTTGATAAGGGCGGTATCTGATAATTTTTAACGCCTACCTACTTAGATGATTTTATTTAGGTTCTGCCTAGGGATTTATTGACACTGGCTTCAATTTGATAAATAGAGGAAAGGACACTACCTTGATGATTATTGACTAGATCGTATTTGACTTCTTGTAAATAATTAAAAATGGCATCCCGCAAAATCGGTTTTTCAATATTTACCGTGTGCTGATAGTCCCATAAATCCCAAACTATCAAACCAATTCCCACGATTGGATCGATTAATTCTGCCCCAAAACTACTCGCTACTGCCCCACCGGTTTTAGTGGCAATTTTCGCCCCCGTTTTTCCCGCTAGGGACAAATAAACTGTACTGCCCACTTTCATCACTGGGATCAGAGATTTAATTCCTAAAGCAGTGCTGCCACCGACTAAAAGTTTAATTGATGTGTTAGAAATATTGCCCTCGGTATCTTGAATTGTTATGGCTATATCACTAAGATAACGGTCCCATTTGCCTTGGGGAATTTGATAACTAGCCTGAATATTCTCTAATTCATTGCTTAAATTACTGACATATAAATTAACTGTATCCCTAGTAATTCTCTCTAGACGCAATTGGGCCTCTTGGGGACGAATTACCCGTTTAGTAAACTCGGTTTGAATAGTTTTGGTCAAATTTTCTGCCACCACCTGTTCCGGGGGTGGATTATCTGTATTGACCCAGTGAGCGATCGAGGAGTATAATCCACTTAAAAAGGCCTTGCCCTCAAATTGTTTTTGATTGAAATAGTTAAAATACCAAGGCAGAAAACTCTGATCTACTCGTGTCATCAACTCCTCCACCCATCCCTCAATTTCTAATAGGGCAAAGGTTTGAGAATTTGCTCTCGCTGTCTGTAAAGCTTGGCTAATTTCCCGATCGATTTGACTGTTAGATTTTTTGTTTATACTGATGGGAATCTCTAGGTTAGTTTCGGTAGCAACCCTAGTTTTTAACGGTTCATTGCCGGCAGTTCCTAGCCAAATTTTCCCTAAGAGAGGCACGATAACCACTAGAACAACTATAGCCCAAATTAACGGGGTGATCGCCTTAATCAGTTGACTGATTGCCTGAATGCGGTTAGTTTTTTCACTATACTGAGGTGGCTCAATATTTTCTTGTGAATCTGGCCTGGAGTTCATCAGCTAACCTACTTAAAATTATTAGATCATTGTTCTCAAAAAACCGCAGAAACCCCAATTTTCTCAGCAGTCAACTGGAGAGGAAATTATCGGGTAAAAGTCCGCCAATACCCGATAAATATCGGCAATTTTAGCGAATTTCTGCCTTCATCCGCTCAAGGGTTTGCTGCATTTGGTCGAACATCATTTGGGGAGTCATACCAAATTGACCTAGTTGGGTTTTTAGCTGTTCTACGGTCATTTGGGCGGAAAAATCCTCAGATAATTCAAAACGCTTCATAAATATCTTGTAGCGTTCCATTAACTCCTCCATCCTATCGATAAAGATTTTTTTACCCTCTCGATCGAATTTCCCGTACTCGCTCCCTAGTTGTATGAGAGACTGATAATCTTCAAATAGCTGTCTAGCTTCCTGTTGAACCACTTCTGAGTCAAAGAATCCCATAATCTTAAAACGGCTTATCGTCGATAGTTATTCTCTCTCCCATTTTATTTTAGTCGGGGAAAAAGTCTAGCTCTAGTCGATTTACGGATTACCGTATTGGGGAAATTGAGAGGATTACAAAAGAAGCGAGCAACGCTAACCAGTCAGGGAAAACCGCTAAGTAGTGGTCTGTCAAAGCCATAATGACGGATAATGGGAGCGGTAAATTCAGCCTAATTTGTCCAATTATGCCCGCTAAAAAATATATAGCAATTCTCTGACTTATGAGGTACAGTAGCAACAGTGAGTAAACCAATTGCGAATATCTTTTTGAGTAACTTCTAACATAGCCAATTCAATCCCTTCTATTAAGTCTTT
>VYMB01000092.1_pt1 | contig 47343 bp, 50 predicted proteins | sample 5115321 | NCBI WGS metagenome assembly VYMB01 (sample SAMN12291794, study PRJNA351875) | freshwater metagenome | isolation source: freshwater lake | place: USA: Michigan, Wintergreen Lake | collected 2011-08-02 | reverse complement strand
TGGCGGCAGTGATGGCGGCAGTGATGGCGGCAGTGATGGCGGCGGCGATGGCGGCAGTGGCGGCGGTTGTGGCGGCGGTTGTGGCGGTTGTGGCGGTTGTGGTGGTGGTGGTTGATTGAGTTCAAGACTATTAACAGCCGCTCGCTCGTTCCGTTGAACATTCCCGCCACCGTAAGCCTGTTAATTTTTGCCTTAATCTCCTCTCTGGTTTGATTGCTTAAGTAGGGTTGGCTTAATAAGCTAAAACGCATCTTAGATGCGTTTTAGCTTACAAGTAGTCGTGCAAAATTAATTTCCCTGCAGCCAGAAGTATAACCTAAGTAGCTGGTTACAATTAAATTAAAAATGGATTTTAGGTTCGATCCCCCCTGCCCCCCTTAATAAGGGGGGTGCCGATAGGCGGGGGGATCTGACAATTTTTAACGCCTACCTACTTATTTAGAGATTTTCTGCAACTTCATCGCTATTTTTCCCATTTTTGAACTCTCAAACATTAATTAGGCCAGAAGTCTCTTGAAACTTAACAATATTAACAGAATTAACAGACAAGGACGGGAAAATAATTGCTAGATTGGGTTAGGTACAGTTAAATGTAACCGCGAGAACAAGCGAAAAAAAAGCAGTTTTCCCCAGTAAAACCGCCAAAAAGCCCTAGCTTAATTTCTCGATTCTGACGATTAAATAAATATTAAAACAGCCGATGAATCTAACGAACTTTCCTTGGTTAACTGCCATCATCCTTTTTCCCATCGTCGCTGCTTTATTGGTTCCCATAATTCCCGATAAAGACGGTAAAACCGTGAGATGGTTTGCTCTGACGGTGGGATTAATCGACTTTGCCCTAATTATCTACGCTTTCTATAGCAGTTACGATTTCGCTAATCCCAATCTGCAATTAGTGGAAAGTTACCAATGGTTGCCCGAAATTGACCTAAGATGGTCTTTAGGAGCCGATGGCCTCTCCATGCCTCTGATTATCTTAACGGGATTTATCACCACTCTGGCTATCTTAGCGGCTTGGCCGGTCACTTTTAAACCGAAACTATTCTACTTCCTGATGCTGTTGATGTACGGGGGACAGGTTGCGGTGTTTGCCGTGCAGGATCTGTTACTGTTCTTCCTCGTCTGGGAATTAGAATTAGTCCCCGTCTATCTCATCCTCTCTATTTGGGGCGGTAAACGCCGTCTCTACGCAGCCACCAAATTTATCCTTTACACCGCCGGAGGCTCCCTATTCATCCTTGTAGCGGCGCTGACGATGGCTTTTTATGGCGATACCATCTCCTTTGACATGGTGACTATTGCTGGTAAAGACTTCCCCCTGAAACTGCAATTATTCCTCTACGCTGGTTTTCTGATTGCCTACGGGGTAAAACTGCCGATTTTCCCCCTCCATACTTGGCTGCCGGATGCCCACGGCGAAGCCACTGCCCCTGCCCATATGTTACTAGCGGGAATTTTGCTTAAAATGGGTGGTTATGCGCTCCTACGCATGAATATGGGGATGTTACCCGATGCTCACGCCGTTTTCGCTCCCGTTTTGGTGATTTTAGGGGTAGTTAATATTATCTACGCCGCCTTAACTTCCTTTGCCCAACGCAATCTTAAGCGCAAAATTGCCTATTCTTCCATCTCTCACATGGGATTTGTGCTGATTGGTATGGCTTCCTTTACTGATATTGGTACAAGTGGGGCGATGTTACAGATGATTTCCCACGGACTGATTGGGGCGAGTTTATTCTTTATGGTCGGTTGTACCTACGATCGCACCCATACCCTGATGTTAGACGAGATGGGCGGTGTCGGCAAGAAAATGAAGAAAGTTTTTGCCATGTGGACTACCTGTTCCCTCGCTTCCCTGGCTTTGCCCGGGATGAGCGGTTTTGTGGCGGAATTAATGGTATTTATCGGTTTTGCCACCAGTGATGCCTATAGTCCCACTTTCCGCGTGATTATCGTCTTTTTAGCGGCTATCGGTGTCATTCTCACCCCGATTTATCTCTTGTCCATGTTGCGAGAAATTCTCTACGGGCCGGAAAATAAGGAATTAGAAGAACACCATGCCCTAGTAGATGCGGAACCCCGGGAAGTCTTTATCATCGCTTCTCTATTAGTGCCAATTATCGGTATTGGACTCTATCCCAAAGTAGCTACGACAATTTACGATGCTACTACCAATAAATTAACCGCCCTAGCGCGTAATTCTGTCCCCAGTTTAGTGCAACAGGCAAAGGCAAAAACCCCTAGTTTCTCCCTTTATTCCCTAAAAGCCCCCGAAATCTAATGCAAGATGATCGAATCGCTTTGGGAACGGGAGAATAGGTAAAATAATGTAATTAAAAAGCGTTTCCTCTTCATGTTGAGGAAACGCTTGTTTTTTGGGCTGTTAAGAGTCTTTTTGTTCAACTTTAAATCATCTAGGCCTATTATACTAAATCCGTTGAGTAACGCACAGAAAACGGGTTTCTCGGAGAAACCCGTTTTCTACTCATTCACTCATGCAAAAAGGGGAATGAATAATCAGTCTTTAATAACCAGATTTAGTATTATTATACTTTTAATTGATTGTGTGATTATTTTAATGCGATCGCTACCTAGTACAGCCTGGAGAATTATGAGAATGGGACACCACTGGAGCAATCGCACCCACAGAAGATTAAGTGATCGCAACGCGCTCGCTACGCAAGACCGCAACATAGCAAAATATAGGAGTTTAGCCAATGTCTAACGAAACCGTGACTTATTCCCTAGAAGCTGTTCTGACAAGGATTGAGGGGAAAATAGACTCTCTACAAAGAGATGTTAATCAAAAATTCGACAAAATCGATGAACGATTAACCAAAGTAGAAATAGGACAATCGGAGTTAAAAGGGGAGATTAAAGCATTAGGGTTTAAGGTTGAGGGAATCGATAAAAGATTAGAAAAAGTAGAAAACGAGCAATCTATTTTAGTTAAGTCTGTTTCTGACTTACAGGGATTTCGGGGGTTAATTTTACCTCTGATTGTTGGGGGAATTAGTGCCGGTATCGGGGCAATAATCACCGTCGCCATTAGATTTTCTCTACTCGGTAGCAACCCCTAAACAAGGCGATTACCCTGATCAAAATATAGGAGTTTAGCTCATGTCTAACGAAACCGTGACTTATTCCCTAGAAGCTGTTCTAACAAGGATTGAGGGTAAAATAGACTCTCTACAAAGGGATGTTAACAAGCTAGAAATAGGACAATCGGAGTTAAAAGGAGAGATTAAAGCCCTAGATGAGCGACTAACCACAGAAATTAAAGGATTAACTGCAAGAGTCGCTAATCAGGAATTTACCAATCGGGGGATTCTAATCGCTTTGGTTGTTGCCATTGTAGCAGGGGCAGCTAAACTTTTTGGTTTTCTTCCCAATCCCTAACAGCGATCATGGGAAGCGTGGTTTTTAATGAGGAAGTTGCCGTTTTCTTTTCACTAATAACTGAAAAATCCCCACCCTACCCAATCACCTCATGTAAATCCGTCGGTGCGAGATTAGGATAAACCACTTCACCATCCTTAAACCAGATAATGCGTCCGGAATTACGCGCCACATCAGCCTCGTGAGTTACCATGACGATAGTAATACCACTGTTATTCAATTCTGAGAAAATAGCCATCACCTCTTGGGTAGTTTTCGAGTCTAGCGCTCCCGTCGGTTCATCGGCAAGTAATAATATGGGTTGATTGACAATTGCCCTAGCAATAGCGACGCGCTGCTGTTGTCCCCCCGATAATTGATTGGGTTTATTGTGCAGTCGATTATCCAATTTTACCTTCGTTAAAGCAGCGATCGCTCTTTCCTTTCTTTCTTGGGGAGGAACCCCACCATAAATCATCGGTAACATGACATTTTCTAGCGCACTCATCTGGGGTAAAAGATGGAATTGCTGGAAAACAAAGCCGATTTTGCGATTGCGAATCTGAGCTAAATCCCCATCCGGCAGCGTGGAAACGTCGAGATTTTCTAGATAATAGGACCCCGAGGTGGGACGATCAAGACAGCCGATAATATTCATGGCTGTGGATTTTCCCGAACCCGAAGCCCCCATAATAGCGCAATATTCTCCTTTTTTTAGGCTTAAATTGACGTTATTGAGGGCTTTAACCATGGTTTCGCCACTGCCGTAGATTTTAGACACATTTTCGAGGCGAATAATTACTTGCTGATAGACTTCGGCTTTATCGTTGCGTTCGCTGAGAGAGAAAGTATCAAAACTCATGAAATAAATAGGGTTTGCGGCAAAAAGTTTTTCGTGGGTGTGGGGTGTAGGGTGTGGGGTGTAGGGTTTTACCGATTTTCAGGGGGTCAATTACCTAATTTTCAGGCAAAAAGTGCCTAAATTTCCCCCCTGATCACTCCAAGTACTGGCAGTTTTTGATTTCAAACAAGCTTAAAGATATTATCCAACAAGGTTTTTAGATTTATTCAGCCAGCCCTAAATAGAGATAAAACCAATAAATGCAGCTATTCTAACCTGAGCAATTCTCCATTCAAGCAACATCCTTGAGAAACCCGACTAAAGGCAAGAAAACCGGTGCTAAATTCGATCGAGCCACGGCTAAACAGGGATAGGATCGATCGCTATAATTTTCCCCCACCTGTAAGGGAAAAATCTTTTCTCCTAAAGAGATAAATACCCCGTCTGCGGCCTGTAGAATCGCCCAAACTGCGGCAATATCCCAGACTTTCGGGGTTGCTTCCACTCCTCCCAAGACTGTGCCATCGGCAACCAAAAGCAGATTATAACTAGCCACTCCTATCATCCGCACTTTGCAGGGAAAGGGATTTTTTAATACATCTGTGCTACGAGCGCAGAGATTAAACAGATGATTTTTGCTAGGAAAATCGTCGCTGGTGTGAATCGGTTGACCGTTGCGGTAGGCCCCTAGCGGACCGGTTAAACCCGTCTCACCGTACCAATAACCATAATAGGACTGTTTCAGGCAGGGGAGATAAACAAATCCGAACACGGGAGTCCCCCGGTAGAGAAGTCCCAGGGAAATGCCCCAGATGGGAATACCGCGAGTAAAATTAGTCGTGCCGTCGATCGGATCCACTACCCAACACCATTCTTGATCCGGGAAAATATGGGTAGTTTCCTCGGTTAAGACTCCATGGTCCGGGAAAGTGCGGGCAATTAGCGATCGCAATTCACCATCGGACCAACGGTCGGCAGCCGTCACTAAAGTTCCGTCTGCTTTATTGGTGGCCTGTAATTTGCCAAAATCAGCTAGTAGGCGATCGCCCACTTGGCTGGTAGCCTGATAACAAAAGTCTAAAACCTGACTCCAAAAAGTTTCCATAATTTTCTTGTTCGTCTTCTAGTAGAATATTAGCTTAGTGTCTAAACTTAGGTAGTCGAGATTGAGCGCGGAAGCCCACCAGGAGATCAGACTAGCTACCCGTCTAGAAGCGATACTTTACCTAAAAGGGCAGCCTGTCCCCTTAACCGAGATGGTGAGATTAACCAACAGCGATCGCTTGACGGTGGAAGATGCCATGATCGAGTTGATGTCCGATTATGCTCACCGGGATAGTGCCTTGGAAGTGGTGGAAACCCCCCTCGGTTATAGTTTACAATTGCGGTCAGCTTATCAGAATTTGATCGAAGACCTGATCCCGGCCGAATTAGGCACGGGAACCCTCCGCACTTTGGCAGCGATCGCACTAAAGGAACCAATCTCACAAGCGGATTTAATTAATTTACGGGGCAGTACGGCCTATCAACAGGTCCAGGACTTGGTAGAACGAGGATTTGTGAGAAAACGCAAGCAAAATGAAGGTAGATCCTACTGGTTAGAAGTAACCGATAAATTTCATCAATATTTCGAGGTTGACAATCTTAGGGAACAGGGTATTCTGGAAGCTACCGATCAGGAATAAGAAGAGAAAGGGTATATTATGGGTAAATGTTTCTGATCACTGAGCTAAACTTGAGGAAGATGGGGGGACTTCAGGCAATCAAGAAGAGCGATTTGTTAACCTAGATACAATAACCACTACAGCGTGGGAGTTCTGATGACTTTTAATCCTGATTTTTTTCCCTGGGAAACCGAAGAACAAAATGATAACGGTCTGATGCAGTATCTCCAGCGGCAGCATCCTGAAACCCTTGAGAGAATAGCCCAATCGGTCAGTAGCGAAATTAAAGATATTATCTCGCAAAACGTCAGGGGATTGGTGGGAATGTTGCCCTCAGAGGATTTTGCGGTACAAATTACCACCGACCGCGAGAATTTGGCTAATCTTCTCGCTTCAGCGATGATGACAGGTTATTTCCTTGGTCAAGTGGAGAAGCGCCATCATTTAGAATCAATTTTGTTAGCTACAGAATCAATTAAATTAGGCAAAAAACCAAAAATAGATTAATCCTCACCCCAAAAAGATAGAGACACTTTCATCGGTGTCTCTATCAGTTTTTAACCCCCTTTGGCAAAACTCACCATCACTAAAATCGAGAGTAGGATACCGGGGACAAGTAAACCCGCTAATAATCCAAATTCAGTCAACGTCATAGGAAAATATGCCCAAAATTCCATCACTTCCCACTCTAACCCCCTCTTCTAGCTACCTCAACAAAGCTTAAGGAAAATTTAAAGCCTTTTACCAGTTTTTCTCCTATCAGTTGTCCGACTAGACAAACCAAAGAGAATCTTTTTGATGTTGCCAAGCAGTTTATAATTCTTTTTTCAGCGCCCCATATAAAGCTGAATAATCTTGCTCTGCGAATCCCATTTCTAAAGCTTTTTCCAGAAGGTGCTGCACTCCTGTTAGGGGAAAAGTGGTTAAATCTAACTTCTCCGATTCCTCTAAAAAGAGATTAACATCTTTGAGTAAATGTTTAGTGGGAAAATTAGGGTTAGCATAATTTTCTTCTAACATTCTGGTTAATTTTTTGTCAAAAGTAGGCGCATATAAGGCACTTTGACGCAGGATAGTCATGAACTTTTCTAGATCTACTCCTTGCTGGGATAAAAAAGCTAAACTCAAAGCAAAAGCAGTAGTTAGAGAGGCAATTAATTGATTTAAAGCTAATTTTAAAGCCGCAGCGGTTCCCACTTCCCCGATTAACATCGGTTCTTGACCAAAATATGCCAATAAATTTGACCATTGATGGAACTGTTTTTCCGTTGCTCCCACCATAACTAAGAGAGTCCCCTTTTTAGCTTCGGGAATACTTCCTAACACGGGTGCTTCTAGATATTCTCCCCCTTTAGCAACAATTTGATCTCGCAGTTGTTTACTTTCAGAAGGGGCAATAGTTCCCATCTGGATAATAGTACGATTATTGAAGTTAGATTGCTCAGAATTTAATCCTAAAACCTCTTGGATAGCGGGGGCATTAGTTAACATTAAAATCAGACAATCTGCTTCTTGAATTACTTGCTCAGGAGAGCTAACTGTTTTGGCTCCTAACTGTTGTAAAGGTGTCAATTTTTCTAAGGTGCGATTATAGGCAATAACAGGAATTTTCTGATTTAATAATCTTTCTACCATTGGCGTTCCCATTAATCCTGTTCCCAAAAATCCAACTTTCATAACTCGCTTTTTTCCTGATTTAGTGATTAGTTTTTACTTGTTTTTATGGCTGTCCAATGACGATTAGAAGACTGATAAATTTTAACATTTTTTAATCCCGATTGCTGGATTAAATCTTCGATTTCTGCTAGGGTAAAAGCGGCCTGGAGAGAATCCTTAAATAGTTGCGCTTGTCGGGGAGAAAAATTAGGATCGATTTCCCTCACCATCCCCTGGATTATTTCCTCGGAATCGGGACGGAATAAATCTCTTAAAAAAATGCCACCATGGGGTTTTAAAACTCGCTTAATTTCGCGTAAAAAAGGCAGAGGATTTTCTAGATGATGGATTAAACTATTAGAAATAACTAGATCAAATTGCTCGGATTGGTAGGGAAGATTTTTTCCATCAACTTTCTCTAATTTTATCTGTTCTTGACAGTTAGCATTAAGGATATTTTTTTGACCAATTTCTAACATAGAATCGGCCAGATCAATAGCGATAATTTGCCATTGGGGACGTAGTTGACTGAGTATAATCGGAATGCGTGCAGTACCGGTTCCTACATCTAACACCCTAGCATTAATGCCGGCCAATTGTACGGCTTCTTTAGCAAAATTAGTGTTAACTTCCGTGAAGTCCATGGCATCATATTCGATCGCTTCTTCCCGATCATCCATTACTTCTGGTTCTAAAATTCTTTCCATAGAAAAGCTATCTTTAAGGATTACAATATTCACAATACATCGGATCGGCGGTTTTTTCACCGTTAGGAAAGAGTTTTTCCTCTCGATAATCACACCTTTGACAACCGTATAGTTCCAGTTTAATTAAAGAGGTGGGAAAATGACATAAACCACAGGGTAAACCCGCTTTTCTTTCGATAATATCAAACCCCGGACAACCACAATTAGGACATAATTGATTGAGTTTCTGCACCAGATTTGTTGTTGCGGCAACAATTGCTTTCATCCGCGTGGGATTGTGCATAGCGCGCATATCGGTTTCTAGGTGTACTTTGCCGTTTTTGTCAAGAATATCTTTAACAATTTTAAGGAAATTTTTCTCGTCAGTAATTCCCTTAAAAATCTGCTCGGAGTCGAGAGAATTTTTATCAAACATCACCACTAAACCATGACTAGGAAAGCCGATCTTTTCGGCAAATTCTAAAGCAGCTGCTAGATTAGTTACAGTTTGGTGAGCGTGATTAGTTTCCGTGACTATTGCTTGACCAATTATTTCTAGATTATGGACTCGATCGAGCAATAAAATCAATTCACGATTACAGGAAACTAATGGCAAGTTGGGATAGGGATAAAAACTACCCTCACTAGCAATTCCGATATCGTATCCCGAAAGCTCGATCGCTTCTTGTGCCTTTCTGCGAGCGGTTTCAATTTGTGTCCCGATGCGCTTAATATCCCGGGTAAAAGTGCCAAAGCGATCGGTATTAAAATTATCGGGTACAATCACCTTAAGACCTATTTCTTGCGCTAAAATCGGCGCTATTACCCGCTCTTTTCCGTGCATAGTCCCTAAAATTGCTATCCGATCTTGAAACATCTTTGTCAAGTAAAAAGGAGACAGGAGACAAATTCACCTGATAACTGATGGTGGGTTACGGCGAATACTAAATAGGTGGTAAAATATCTAAATTATTGTCGCCTAACCCACCCTACGCTAACTTGAAACATCTTTGTCAAGTAAAAAGGAGACAGGAGACAGGAGACAGGAGACAAATTCACCTGATAACTGATGGTGGGTTACGGCGAATACTAAATAGGTGGTAAAATATCTAAATTATTGTCGCCTAACCCACCCTACACTAAGTTTCCGGGGTTTTTCCCTGAGCTTGTTTTAATCTTTCTGCTGCTGTTTCCATGACTTCTGCAAAGTTTTCGAGAATTTCGCCGGGGTGCGCTTCGAGGATTTTTGTGGATAGGGAAATGCGATTTTTATATTCGTCAATTTCCGCGACTACCACTTTAATTGCTTGACCAACTTTAAAGAAAGTCATGGGAGAATTAAAAGAAGCTCCCGTCACCTGTTTAGCATGGAGTAATCCCGTCACTCCACCGCAATCGACAAAGACACCGTAGGGTTGTAATTTAACCACAGTGCCACTTAATAATTTACCCACAGCTAATTGACTGATAGCGTTAGCGCGAGCAATTTCTCGCTGAGATAAAACTAATTTATTATTTTCTTGATCGATTTGAATAAAAGTTGCGGTTAAAAGTTGTCCGATCAGGGAATCTAAATCACTTTTTTCGATTAAATGGGAGCGAGGGATAAATCCTTTTAATCCTTCCACTTCTCCCGTCACTCCCCCCTTATTCACCCCCGTGACGCGCAGCTGCACCGACTTGCCACTTTCGGAGATTTCCCTGACATTTTCCCAAGCTTTTTGTAGTAATAATTGCCGCAGAGACAGGGTAACTTGTCCTTCCGCATCCTGTCCACGGGTAATCAGAAAATCGAATTCTGCACCTATGGGTAAAGCTTCGGCAATGGAAGTAACATTTTCGAGGGAAATTTCCCTTAAAGGAATAAAAGCGGAGGATTTGCCGCCAATATCGATGTATGCTCCATCGGAGGTGTGTTGATCGACTCTCCCGCGCACGATTTGCCCTTTTTCAAATTGATAATCGTATTGATCAAGAGCTTTGGCAAAATCGTCCATGGAAAAGGCAGGGTTCGGTGTCATGATAAATAGAATGGTTACAAGTATAATTTCGAACTGCTTCCAGTGTAAGCTGAAGCTTGAGGAGTCAGACCATTAAGATTTAAGAAGGCTAAATAACTCTAGTACATGATCCCAGGCAGATTTGGCCGCCTTAGCATTATAACTAGCTCTTTGGTCGCAGAAAAAGCCATGGTCGGCATTTTCATAGCGGAAAACTCGATGAGGAATTTGATAACGGGTTAATGCGTTTTCTATCTCATCCACTTGCTTTTGAGGAATACTCGCATCTAACATCCCGAAAAATGCGTAGATTGTCCCTTTGATTTGGGGAGTCACTTGCACCGTCGCTTTGCCACCCCCAGGGGTTCCCGTGGTGATTCCCGCACCGTAAAAAGAGGCAGTAACTTTGATATCCTCTAGAGTGGAGACAAGATAAACCACATGACCACCAAAACAAAAACCGATCGTGCCGACACCGGTTTTTTGCACCTGTGGCAAACTATAAAGATAATCGATGGTAGCCTGGATATCGCTGATTAATTCGGCTGCTTTGGTTTGTTCTTTGTACTGACGACCGATTTCGATATCTGCCATACTGTACCCCGTTTCAAAACCGGGAGCAAATCGCTGATAAATGGCAGGAGCGATCGCTATATAGCCTTCTTGGGCAATTCTGCGGGTAACATCGCGAATATGGTCGTTTACGCCGAATATTTCCTGAATCACGATAATTGCTGGATAAATTCCCCCTCGATCAGGAATGGCTAAATAGGCATCTATGTCAATATCTTTGTTAGAAATCGTAACAGTTTGCGTATTAATAGTCATAATTTTCTCGGTGAAAAGGGTGTTGGGGTTTTAGGGTGTTGGGGTTTTAGTTGAATTTCCCCATTCCCCCATTCCTCAAATTAAAACAAACTTTTCCAAGGCCGCGGCCACCCCATTTAAGTTTACACTGGGGGCAACCCAATCGGCTTGATCCTTAACGGCTTGGGGAGCATTACCCATGGCGACACCGACACCCGCATAGGTGAGCATAGAAACATCATTAAAATTATCACCGATCGCCATGACGTTTTGCGGTTGTAATCCTAGGATATCTTCGGCCAAAAATTGGGTGGCGCTTCCCTTGGTAGCCTCAACGTGGGTAACTTCAAAAAAAGTCGGACTCGATTGGGTAAAGTATAAATCTTGATTTTGATAGCGTTGCTGTAAATGCTGCCAAATCTCGGCGATAAATTGCTTATCTTCTCCCATGGCCAGGATTTTAGTAGTTTTGTGGGCCACTTTGCGTAAATCTCCCACTGCTTCGGCAATAATACCCGATCGCTGGCGATAGAATTCCGTTTCCGCGTTTAATTGCCGCACATAAAGCACATCGTCCATATAAAAATTAAGGGAGATTTTCTCCTTCCATTGGGGTTGTTCGAGATAATCTAAAAGATCGAGTGCTAAGTCGGGGGAAATGGGAGTATGTCGATGGTGAACGTGGGAAACAGGATCTTGAATCCAAGCGCCATTGTAAGCAATTAAAGGTAAAGTGGATTTAAGGCGTTGATGAAAGCGTAAAGCGGAGCGGTACATCCTACCAGTGCCGATAGCGACGGGAATTCCCTTTTTTTGTACGGCCGAGACAGCTTGCACCACAGCCGGATTAACCTGATTGTTATTACCGGCGATCGTTCCATCCACATCGACAACGATTAAGCGAATATCCACAGTCTTTTCCCATTCAATGGTAACAGTTAATAGTTTGCCACTTCCCCCATCAAAAAGGGTAAGAATTAAGTAGTCTGTTAAGACTCCCAACCGTTTATCAATCAAGGCGATTCTATCATCCAGTGTCTTCAGTTTGTCTGAATGGGCGATCGCCTTTTCCGTCAGTTGTTCCACACACTCCTTACTGCTATCCAGACAGGGAAGGGTTTCATGTGCGATCGCTAGACTTGACCATGACAGTAACCTCAACACTAAGGCTACCATTACTGTTTGGGGATGATTCTTCATCGCTTGGGCGGACTTTTCTCTCAATCTTGCTCACAATTCGGAACGGGAATTAATCGACCCAATTTTCTAAGAATAAATGAGGAATTTGTCTAAAATGTCGCAGATTTCTAGTTACTAGCGTGGCTTGATGAGCTAAGGCGATACTAGCAATTAACAAATCTGATCTGCCAATTTTGCGGAATTTAGAAATACCTTGTAAGCGGTCAAATTGATTGGCTGCATCTGGGTCAATTAAAATTACAGGAAGTTGATTTAATAAGGTTTCTGAACGATAGAAAAGCTCTTGTGCTTTCAATAAATCCCTGCCTGAAAAAGCCTTAAGCAGATAATCTATCCGCCCGCGTAAAATTTCTACCTTGGTGACAATCGTAATGGCGACTTCCTCATCTTGTAAGCTTTCTAAGCGATTGATGACGTTAGTATTGCCAGCGTGGAGATGAGTTAAAGTATCCGTGTCAAGAAGATACATCATCTTCAGTTTCCGAACGTCCCCTTGCTTGGTAAATAGAGTCTCTTAGGTCAGCAAGAGAACTATCATCACTTAAAGTACCTGCCTGTTGCAGAAAAATAGCTTTACTATTTTGGGAAGAGTTAGAAAGGGACGGGATATTCAAGGCTTTAGCCTCTTGCTCTGACAAAGGCTCACTGATTAATTTTTCTGGTTTTGGAGTAACTGCCATAATTTCTCCCGATTATTTATTAACATTAGCTTCTCTCTCGATGCGGCTATTTTTCTATGATATGCCGTGACGCGGTTCTAGCTTATCTGAACGGTCATTCCTTAAATAAATGACATTGGGACAATGAATCGAGTTACAATGTAAACAGTGTAATTAAAAGTTGAAAAAATTTATGTCCCAAGTTGTTAGTACCCGACTCCCCGACCGCACAGCAGAAAGACTCAAACGGTTTGCCCGCCGATTAGGAAAAACCCCTAGTGAAACCAGCGCAATTTTAATCGAGGAATCTCTCAGAGAAAGCGAGTTCCCCTATATTGAATTTCGCCATTCTCCTTTGGGGCGGCAACCCTACCTAAAAAACTCTAGTTTGGCTCTATGGGAAGTAATTCAAATTGCTCAAAGCTACGCGCTAGATGAACAAAAAACGGCGGCACATTTTCATCGACCCCTCGAATGGGTACGCTCTGCTTTGCTCTATGCCGAAGCCTATCAGTCAGAAGTGCAAACGGCGATCGCCGATGCTCAAACCCTCAATGAAACGACGATAAAACGACTTTTACCCCAATTGGAAACGATTACGGTTTCTCCTGATTCCCCGCTCACGATCGGGGAATAGCTAAAATGCTATCTTTTTTATTAGATGAACATATTTCTCCGACGGTTGCCGAACAAATTAGTCGCAAACGTCCAGAAATCCTAATTTTTCCCTTAATCACCTGGCAAGAAGGTCGGTACTTGGGTGATTCGGATGAAATCATCTTAAAAGCGGCAACGGTCGCCCAGTTAACTCTAGTAACATACGACCAGAACACTATTCCCCCGCTTTTGTGCGAATGGGGAGAAGCTCAGAAAAGTCATAGTGGCGTTATTTTTATCGATTATCAGTCCATTCCCCCTAGCAATTTTGGTCTTTTGGTTCGTTCGCTTTTAGCCTTATGGGAGCTGCAAGGCAAGCGGGATTGGACAAACCGACTTGTTTATTTGAAGCCAAAAATTTGATTCGTTTGGGCATAATGGGGGTTAAACAATAGTCTCTTTTTTTCAAGCTTTGTAGAGAGGCTCCTTCTGCTAAAAGTTGTTCAATATGGTCGAGATTTCTTTTTAGATATTGCAGTTGTTTTTTCAGGGAACCTATCTTCTTTGTTTGGCGGTAGGTTTTCTTTTTTTCGCTACTTATATAGCGTTTCTCATATAGCATAGAGCGAGTTGGTTAGGACGATAAATCGGTAAAACCCTTGACCGATAAGAGCTTGAAAATTGAAGATGTCCTAAATGACCTATTTTTTGCTATACCTGTGTGGCACACTTAAACCTTTGCTGATTAAACTTGTCAACATCGATAATGTACCTCGTGCGAACAGGAAACGCTATATATTTGCCAGATGATTCTTGATGGTTTTTTCTGACAGACCTGATGATTTTTTTAGCCAACTCTCAAAAACCGTTAATAATTTCTGATTGGCTCTTCTTATCTTTTTACAAGCAGCTTCGTATTTCTCGTAATCATTCATCACAAATTCCTTGCATATAGTTCTGAAAGCGTCACAACTTGATATCCTTTTTGAGAAAGTTTGGGCAGCACTCTAGAGAGCGTTAATGCAGTCCTTTCTCCCCACAAACCACTATCATGCAAAATAATGATCGAACCAGGATGAGCATTGCAGAGAATTTGCGTCGAAGCAAACCAAGATGAAGGAATATGGGTATCGAAGGGAAATATAGACCCAAGAGCAACCCGATAACCGTGTTGGCGAGCAGTCTTGACCATAGTGGTACTATACCAACCTCCTCCTGGACGTAGCCAGCACGGTTTAGCAAATTCGGCAATAATTCTATCAGCCTCCAGCAATTCTGCTTCAAACTCTTGTGGTGAGAGTTGAATACTGGGTTTGTCTTCAGTCAGGTGATTTCCTAACTCATGGCCTTGATTAACTATCTCTCTAATAACCGACTCGTTCCCCTTGACGCGATCGCTGATAATGAAAAAAGTTGCCCGCGCTTGATATCGCTGAAGAATTTCCAGAATTTTTGGTGTTGCCACCGCATCAGGACCATCATCAATTGTGAGAGCAATAATTGGCTTGTCAGTTTTAGTAAAATAGACGGCACCAGGGACAATTGAAGCAATAAGAGAAAGAATCCAGCGAGGCTGAAAAAATAAAATTAAAATCAAGCTTAATCCAGCCAAGCTCGAAAAGGCAAAAAGATAGTTGAACATCTTTGATCGCTGTTAATCAGATAAAGAAATAAACTCTTGACTACCAATTTCTTGGAATATTCCATTGATCTTGTCCCTGTCCTTGCCATAGATCCCTCAGTTTCTGGAAAGTTTGGCCCTGTTTAACGTCTTCCCATCCAGATCGCAAATTTTCTTTCTGCTGTTCAGTCAATTTCCAAGACAGGGGTTGCTTATATTCTTTTTTTGTTGTTAAATTCCTTTCGGGAAAAGAGATAGTAAATGACTTAATATCTATGCCTTCTTTTTCTAGTAAGTCAACTTCTTTTGAGTTGCGAGATGCCTGCGTTGAATCTCGTACACTATAGACTGCCTGGAGTGGACCAATCCATTCCATAAACCATCCTTTGTCTCCCTTGATTTTTGGTGGCAGTGTCGCTTCAGGGGATGCGTTAATTTGTAGAAGCAAAACTCGTTTAATATTCAGTTTTTTACTAAAATCATCTAGATATTTATCTAGCCACTCAACTGCCGTAAACATCCCCGAATTATCGAAATACCCTCCATCGGCAACATGATAGTTAAACTTGAAATCACCATCATTACGAGCAATTGGCGACACATAGGGAAAAGATGCCGAGAGTCTGGCGGCTGTCGTGATGTCTAAATCATATATTTCGTCATTAGTCTGAGATTTTTTGTTGAGGTTTTGACCATTAAAGAGGGTATTAAAATCAAAGGCTTTGCGCTTTTCAGCATCCTGAATATTTTCCAGAAAGGTCATTGGAGAAATTAAAAAACGCCGACCATCCTCAACTAAAGTAGCGTTAAAGACTGGGATAGGAATTTGCCCATTAAATATCTGCGTTCGTAGATCCTTTAGAGTAGCGTCAGGCTTACGCATATTTCCCTTCCAATCCTCCTCTATTGCATATCCGCGATCATTGTATTTACCGCCAGCAAGAGGCGGAAACCAAATTCGTACCAAGTCGGGATAGGCGAGTCCCCAACCTACGGCATCTAGATTATCTTCAGTTGCATTATTGAAGACTATTTCTAATTCTTGTTGTTCAGGAAATCCTTTCTTCCCAAACCGATCAAAAAAGAACATCGTTCCCACAGATCCGCCAGACACCGAGCTAATTAATCCGATTGCCTGAGTGAAAGAAGGTCCTAACTCCTCCTGTAAGCCGTTTAAAACTTGGACTGTCCAACCTGCTGCTTGAATTCCACCACCACTAGCAGCTACAACAACTAAAGTTAGTCCATTATACTGCTCTTTTTTTATCTCATTCTCATATTTCTCTTGACTTAGTTCCCCTTTTTGTAATTGTTCTTCAAGATTTTGGTTTTGTTTTTCAAGATATTGCTTTTGTTTTTCAAGACGCTTCTCTATGGCTTTATTAAAGTTTTTCATTTCCTGTGGTGTATCTTGATCTTGAGATGATGGACGACAAATTTTAGTCACCTTAAAGTAGTGATCTACTTCAAAAAATAAGTACATCAATCCAGAGAACACAATTAGGGTCAAAATAATGGGAAAGTGGAATGGATCGAGATGAGATGTTAAAAGGCCCAATACCCCTGTCAATATCCAAATTAATAATAAAGCATACAAAAGTGCAGGAGCTTCACCTAGATAAGAAACAATTTTCTTCCTTCTTGGTTTGAAAAAATAAATTACCAATCCATAGATCAATAAACCACTAATTCCTAAAGCAAGTCCGAGAAAATCTTCTTCCCTAAGCTGAGATATATACTGACCTAATGCTGGAATCTGCTGAAAAATTGCCAGATTTTTGACTGAAAAATCTTTAAGCAAAGAACCTAGCCAAACTATAAGCCCGATAAATCCTCCACTAGCAACTAAACCTACAAGAATTCCTGAAATCCATTCTCCTGGCTTTAATTCAGAACGGGAACGCCACCAGACCATAACCCATGTAGGTAATGTTAGTAGCAAAGCCAGACCATATCGCATCAACGGTAACAAGTTTTGACTTGAAGAGGAAATAAGTGAAGGATTTTTGAGAAAAATCTCCTCTGAAGTAAAAGAAACCATTAACGCAGCCATCGTAGAACCTACTGTTACCGAAGCAAGTTGCCAAGAACCACGCATGAAAAATAGATTCTGAAAAAGTACAGAAGCTAACGTATTTGCCAAGATAGGAAAGACCCCCAAAATCAAACCAAAGACGATTGGTACTCGCAACGGAAAGAAAAAAGAGTGATACTTAGTAATTCCTCCGATCAGGATGATGACCAAGGAAGTGCTTAATAAAACAAACTTAGTTCTGGTAAAAAACATGGCTATTTTAGTTAGGTTAGACAAATGACTGTTTTTACTTTTGGAGTATTGACTGGCTAGGGCAAAAATCGTCAAGTTTTCACCCAGATCTGTTAGAGTAGTAAAAGCTGGAAACAATATTAATATTCGGGCAACTTCTGTGGGATAAAGAAGAACAATAAAAGTAGCACAAAAAGCCCCGTAGATAAAGGGGAATATTCCATCAACAGTTATCTCAGTCCATTTATAAAGTTCTACTCCTTTTGGTTCTAAGTTTTTAAAAAATTCTTGAACTTCATGGGATGTATAACTCCATCGACTGTCGAGAATCTGGTTCTGTGGTCCTAAGTTTAACTTTTTTGCTCGCCACCAAAGCAGAATCGATAAAAGCGCGAACCCCAAAATTAGGGCTAAAATTCCCTTTAAATTGCTAATTTTCGCTATTAGCTCATATAAATCATTTAAGCTAAACATATCAGTCTCCTTTAAGGTCTAGGCGAAATAATCTTCGCCGTCACCGTCCCCACCGCCTACTGCTCTTTGAGTACAGCGATCGCACCATTAATCCCCAAATACTCCAAACTAACCGTCTGGTATTGGTCAGGCTGAATCGGCAACTTAACCTCTTCGGGGAAGTCCACAGTCAGGGAACCACTGAGGTAGATAGCAGCATTAGGATAAGCCGATTGTAATTCTAGAAGGGGTGTCACAGCGTCTTCATTATTAAATCTTAAAGTCCTAACCTGAGTCGTCGCCGCTTCCCCAACCTCAGTAGTCAGCTTAGACGGAAGAATCTGCTCATTCCTCTTATAGGAGAGCGATCGCTGTACTCCAATCCCCTAGTAAAAAGTGACCGATGGGGAGAGAGACAGCCGCAATGAAACCCCTCGCCAGAAGGAAGTGGGTGATGCTGCTACTTAGTCTATTAAGTATCGGGTAAATCTTGGTATTCAGCCAAAGCATTGATAAAAAAGAAGTCTCCCCAAATTAAACCCGTATCATAGATTTGGCTGGGTCGGATCGATGCAGGATGATGATAACAGCCATGGCGCAATAGACTCATCTCTGGGGCGGTTTCGTCAGGAAAATACTCAAAAGAAGTCAAATTCAAGAGAGTATTATCGATCGCCTCTCGATAGGTTCCATAACTAGGATCACTGCTGGGTAAAGCTTTTAATAAGCGAATCATCCCCGCCACTGCGATCGCCGCTGCCGAAGAATCCCTTTCCGTAGCGGCATTTTTTTGCAAGGCATAATCAAAGTCCCAGGGGGGGATAAAATCTCCGGCGCGTCTTTGTCCACCGGGCCAGCGATCGGGCAAATTTTCCAGATAATAATTAATGGCATCCTTGGCAATGGTTAACATTTCCGGATCGCTGGTGTAAATATAGGCCGTCGTGGCAGCATAAATAAACCAAGCTTGACCCCGGGACCAAGTGCTATCATCGCGCCAACCCTGTTTTCCCTCATTAAATAAGAAATTTCTATAGGTGGGAGAGTTGACATTTTGATCAAAATACCCTCTTTGCCAAGTTCCCGTTTTGCCCGGGCGACGGTTAGCCCCAAAAGTGCGGCTAATGGTGCGGATGTGGGAAAGGGCCTTTTCTTGCCAATCTTTTGCTTCCTTCGGGTCAGGATTGTGGAGACTTGGCCAGAGCAGTTGTTCTATACTGATCGTATGGTCCATAAAAACGTGCCAATGTTCTTGCTGATCGGTGCGATCGGCCTTGCGTAACCAGCCAAAAGTCCCGATATCGGTGTGAAAACTCCCTTTACCATCCTGAAAAGGTTGTGCTAGTTGTCTGGCCCCCCGCAAAGTTATCTCTAAAGCTGTCTGTTTTTCCTGGCCCCGTCCCGACTCAAACCAAGGGGCAAACACCAGTACATTATTAAGAGCGATGTCTTTGTTCTTCAAACTCGCTTCTTTTAAGGGATCGCTCCATTTTTTAGCCGCAGCTACCCAAACGGCCGCATCCACAGGGTTTGATTCTAAATCAGCCATTTTCCATAATAAAGCAGGAAAAGCCCCTGCCGCCCAAAAATTGGCCTTTGCTAACTTCCAGGTGCCGGGGGTGGGACTATTCCCCCTCCGTAGCCAATTGAAGAAATTAAAACCCGAGGGCTCTGGATGGGTAAGATAGGGATAGAGAATCCCCCGACGGGCATAACGATCAACATAGTCGATCGTGGTGGCTAGTTTAATCTTAGCCAGATCGAGACAGAGCTTAATTCTTTCAGCTAGGGGCATTTTGGCGCGCAATTCCGCCGCCGATTCGGGACGACGGATAATCCGGACGGCCACCGCACCGATCGCCGCCCCTGTGCCTAGAATGATGAGCGTGCGTCGCTTCAAATTCCCGACTCCTAAGCTGGATAGATGCGAATACGGCGATTCGGTTCCTCTCCGAAGCTATCGGATTGGAGACGGTAATGTTCCACTAATTCGTGCTGCATTTTCCGCACTTTCGCCGAGCGCGGCAGTAACTCCACCGGTTGGCCGGTAGGAATAACGATTTGTTCCACCGCTAACCGGGCCTCCTCCAAAGCTTCGATCTCGTCATCGCTGCCGCTGCGGGCAAATAAACGCAGATCCGCACCTTCCTGATTCATCGGGTCATCAATGCCCAAAATCCGCTTTAAACCGCGAGAAATTTGGGGCAGGGTATTGGATTTGATGCCGTGGATGGGAATTTGTCTTACTTTGGCAATTTGACGCAATTTTGACTGATTTTTAACGTGGGAACGCAGGGCCAGCACTGCGTCGGCCTCCTGTAAATCTTTGGTCAAAACGATCGGCAAATCTAGGGCCTGTACTACCTGCTCAATCGGGGCGCGACTGACTCCGTAGGGATAGACATAAACCGGCCAATCTTCGCCATTGGGACCGGGGACGCGGACTTTTTCCGTTTCTGGTTCTTCCTGTAGCCAAGATTGTTCGAGGAGGCGATCGAAATCGTTTTCCCGGTTGAGTGGGCCCGCACCGAAACGGGCCACGGGAGTCATCCGGCCATCGGCGCGCCATCCCTTGGGTTTATCCATTTCCGGCAGATAATTGCGACGCAAAGGGGTGAGGTTTTCCGGTTTTGGTTCTTCCTGAGTGACCTGTACTTTTCCCTCCTCATCTACCCAACGGATTTGGGCAATTGCTTCCCGTCCCCGCAGCAGTTGGTCGATAGTGGTGGATACGTCCTCGTGGATGACCCAGCGCTGACGTTCCAACATTTCGATGGCAATCTCAAAGGTGGGGGGTGCTTTGCGTTCTAAAACGGTTTTCTGAGAACCCCGGCGGCGTGCTTCTTCGTCTCCGAGAGTTACTGCCTGAATTCCCCCGACTAAATCCGATAAAGTCGGATTTTTAATTAAATTTTCCAATTGATTGCCGTGGGCGGTTCCCACTAACTGCACCCCACGTTCGGCGATCGTGCGAGCTGCGAGAGCTTCTAATTCTGTACCGATCTCATCAATCACGATCACCTCTGGCATATGGTTTTCCACCGCTTCGATCATGACTTGATGCTGCAATTCCGGACGGGCCACCTGCATCCGACGAGCGCGACCGATGGCCGGATGGGGAATATCTCCATCCCCGGCGATTTCGTTGGAGGTGTCGATAATCACTACCCGTTTATTGAGGTCGTCGGCTAAAACTCGGGCTATTTCCCGCAAGGCCGTGGTTTTCCCCACCCCCGGACGACCGAGCAGCAGCAGGGATTTTCCTGTTTCCACTAGGTCGTTAATCAGGGTGATCGTACCGAAAACGGCCCGACCGATACGACAGGTTAAACCGATAATTTCCCCGTCCCGATTGCGAATGGCACTGATGCGGTGCAGGGTGCGTTCAATCCCGGCGCGATTATCGCCGCTAAAACTGCCCACCCGGGCGATCGAATACTGGATTTCTTCTTTTGAGATCGGTTCGTCCCCCAGATCGATCGCCCCATCGGGAAAACGCGCTTCTGGTATGCGTCCCAAATCCATAACTACTTCGATCAGTTGATGCTGCCGCGGGTGTTCCTCGATTTTGCCGCGAATCCGCGCGGGTAGAATTGCCAAGAGTTTGTTTAAATCGTCGGTCACTGGCATCCGAGAGGAGGGTAGGGTTTCTGGCATTAATAATAAAGGGTTTTGGCGATAATTGGCTGTTTTTATTTCCCAGATTTTCTTGGGGTCTAACACATTTAGGGGTTAGTTGTCAATTAAAAAAATATTATAGTTTTTTGACCAAGGTTAGGCTTTTAATTGAGCAACGAGAATAGAAGCGGCTTTAACGGCTTCTTGGTAGGCTTGGGGGTCATTTTCAAGGTTAGGCTGGTCTAAATGCTCTAAAATTGGCAAAATCAATGAACGGGCGTAACTTCCATAGGCAATACCAGCGATTTTTTTTCTCAGTCCCAGTTGCTGTAATTTGGTCACGGTGTGGTCATTGGTTCCCCCAGCTAACTGGACAAATCCGGCTAGATTGGTGGAAAGGACTTTTTTGGCCATATTAATGGCCGGGTGGGTGGTTCCTTTGCCGATATCGCCGCTCATCGGTCGGCCGTCCGTCTGCCAAATCAGAGGACAGCTTAGGGGTGAAATAGTTTCTCGCAGATAGTGGAGGTAATCAATGATATATTCATCATCTTGGCAACTTATGGCCAGGATTTTTAGGTTTTTAGTTAGAGGTGCGATCGCTTGCCAGAGTCGAGCAAATTCCTCTCCATGACCGACTTGGGTATGAATTTCGATCGCATCGACTCCCATTTCGATAATTAAGGGGATAATTTCTGCGGGTTGACAGACACGGGATTTTGTCTCGATTATTTGCGGGGGACAAACGGGTAAGCAGCGACCGCAACCATAACAGCGCTGTTCAATCACTCCTCCCCTATCAATAGCATAAGCGGGACAGATTTTTTCGCAGGGACGGGGACAATCGACTGGACAGAGTTGCGGGTTAAAGACAGCTTTACGAAAGTGGGGATCTTCCCCGTCATTGAGACTGACCATTAACCAAGGTCGTCGATTTGGGGAGAATCTGGCAATTTTTTCGGCAGTTTCGATGCCTTCTTTGGCCGCAAGGATCACGGCTCGATCGGCGGCCACATCAATACAATCGGCCCCAGCGATAGTATAGATCAAAGCGAGGTTGCGAATCGTGGGCAAATCTTGGTAACTAGCTCCACAGATGAGCTTGAACCAGTGACCCGCAACTAGGGACTGTAAGGGAGAGGAGTTTTTATCTAGCACTTTTTCATCCTATCGCAGCCAGCCCCAAACTTCAGCCCTGTCCTGCTCCGATTCTGACTAAAGAATGATTATTAATTCTTCTTGGACGAATGCCATCGGCCTCTACATTCAACTATAACCCCAAACGCTCTTTTTGGCGGGCTTTATAGGAAGCTAACAGCCAAATAGAACCAGAAATCAAAGAAGGAGCAAGGACGAAAAAAGTGGCCATGGTTACGGGATGTTGCCGGGCCCACACCCAATAGATCATCACGGCAAAAATCAAGCCACAGTAAGCTAGTCCCAGAAAGGGGATGCCAATGACCAAAACGGCGAATCGAGTATCTTTATCCATAAAATATCGGGATGGCAGCGAAAATTTAGCTGATGGGTTCCGCTTGTCTCTATTTTTACTTATAATCTCCCTTCTGGGATTGCTTGGGGAAAAATAAGGTATTTTTTAGAATTAGGCGCTGATTATTGGGAGGCCTTCCTTGCCGAAACAAAGATTAGATTTATTATTAGTAGCCAAAAATCTCTGTGATTCCCGTCAACAGGCACAGCGATTAATTCGCGCTGGAGAGGTGAAAGTCAATCATCAAATCATTGATAAACCGGCCACAGAAATCGATCCAGAAGCGGCGATCGAGATTAAGCAGAAACTGCCCTATTTGTCAAGGGGGGGCGAAAAATTAGCCAAGGCCTTAGAATTGTTTGCCATTGATGTCAGCGATCGCATTTGTTTAGATGGAGGCATTTCCACGGGGGGATTTACCGATTGTCTCTTGCAAAAAGGGGCAAAACGGGTTTATGGGGTCGATGTGGGTTATGGACAAGTGGCCTGGAGTTTACGGCAGGATGAACGGGTTATTTTACTAGAAAGAACTAATTTTCGCTATTTAACCCCAGAAAAGTTATACGGACAGGAAATACCCGCCGATTTAGCCGTCATGGATCTGTCCTTTATTTCTCTGACCAAAGTTTTACCGACCCTGTGGACGCTATTAAATCCACCGCGAGAAGCGATTTTATTGGTCAAACCCCAATTCGAGGTGGGACGGGAAAAAGTCGGTAAAAAAGGGGTAGTTCGCGACCATCAAGACCAAGCAGGGGCAATTTTTCAGGTTTTACAGGCCGCCGAAGCACTAGGATGGTTCTATCGGGGTTTAACTTGGTCTCCCATTACCGGACCTGCGGGTAACGTCGAGTATCTTCTCTGGTTATCCACCGATATCGGCCCAGTTAGTCCCAGTTTAGCAGCGATCGCAGAAATCACCCAGGAAGCACTCGAACAGTTTTAACCCCAGTGTTTTGTCAAGGAAGTGGGAAGTGGGGGAGATTTTCGGAAAACCCTTGACAAATGGCGAGACTTGCTTTAGACTTTATGTATAATGGGAATCCGTGCGCCCATATATATAGGGTTTTTGAGAGAAGATAAGAGAGAAAAAAATAAACTCAAAAATCGGGTTGGGTAGGAATAAGGATAAAGGTATGAAGACGGAAAATTTCTCTCCCCGACAAGGATTAAACAAAGCATTTCTGAGAGTCAAACCGAATCTTTGTCAGGTACAGAGGTTTCAAGTGTTCTTACATACAAAAACGATGATCGGGGAGTTCAATATATCGGAAAATGGGAGAGATAACCCGAAAAATTCTTGTTAAATCATGTTAAGTCCCGTAGAGACGATTAAAATTCTCGAAAATCATCCCGATCGCACTTTTCCAGCTGGTGAAGTTATTTTTGCCGATGGCACGGAGGGCGAGTTAATGTACGGTATTCTTAGTGGAGAAGTGGAGATGTATGTTAAGGGACAATTGATAGAAACTCTACAAAAAGGCGACGTATTCGGAGCAGGAGCGCTCCTGCACCCAGATAAACTGCGAGAATCCACAGCTATTGCCAAAACTGATTGTAAATTAGCCTATCTCAATCAACCGCAGTTTTTATTTGCCGTGCAGGAAACCCCCATGTTTGCGATCGAAGTATTAAGAAGTTATTCCGATCGCTTTCGCAAGTTGAAAAAAATCTTCACCAGTGAAGCATAGAGGAGCAAAGGAAAGCCATACCCACCAAAACTATTGACCGAAAGTCTCACCGATAGTTAAACGGGAACCATTGACCAAATCCCCACCAGAACGCGGTGGTTTTCCCGATAATTGCACTTCTTTTAATAATAATAAACCCTCTCCCGTCTGCACTACCGGCCCGAAATTTTTCCAGAGAGTCACGAACGATCCCACTTCTCCGCTTAGATGAGAAAGGTCTTTTGTCTGTAATTCTGGGGGGAGTTGACTAGGATCGTCTAGGGGAATAGTGGCCATCACTTTTAGAGGTTGTCCCCGGAAAGTGGTTAGCGCATTAGGATAAAAACCCCGGACTCGATCGTGAATTGTCCGGCCCGAATCTTGCCAGTGGATTAGATAGTCAGATTTTTGAATTAAAGGGGCATAGGTGGCATCGTCATTATTTTGAGGAATTGGGGTAATTTCTGCTCGATCGAGCTTAGAGAGGGTTTCTAGGAGCAAATCCGCCCCTATTTGTCCTAGGGTTGCTCCCACCTGTTCGGCATTGTCAAAAAGAGCGATCGGGGTGTAGGCTTTCAGTAGCATCGGACCGGTGTCCATGCCCGCATCCATTAACATGGTGGTAATGCCGGTTTCTGTTTCTCCCCTAGCGATGCACCACTGCACGGGGGCTGCTCCCCGATATTTCGGTAAAATTGAGCCATGAACGTTAATACAGCCTAATCTCGGCATCTCTAGAATTTCTGGGGAGAGAATTTGTCCGTAGGCAACCACCACAAAGGCATCCGCTCGCGATTGTCTGAGAAAATCTAAGGTTTTAGCGTTTTTTTTGACACTTTTGGGCTGCAAAACTGGTATTTGCTGTTCTATGGCTATTTGTTTCACTGGTGAGGGGATTAATTGATTACCCCTTCCCCGGCGCTTGTCCGGTTGGGTAACGACGGCAATTACTTCTATATCGGGATTGGCTAATAATTTTTTTAGGGTGGGAACGGCAAAAGTCGGGGTTCCGAAAAAAACAATACGCATGGGAGAGGGGGGATTTTTCAGTTATCAGTGAGCAGTAATCAGTAATCAGTGAAAAGAAAGGGCGAATTCTTGAGTGAGAATGTCCACTGAGTTATTAACGGCTAACTATACCAGACCATTGAATTTTTTTTGCTTTTTCCCGACGATAGGAGAAAAAATGATCCTCTTGTTGATAGGTGCAAAAAGGAGCGATCGCAATTTGTTCATCCCTAATTCCTAACTGTTGTAGTTGATGATAAATCACCCGTCGCACGTCTAAGCGCACTTTTCCTTTTTCCTCGTCAGCAAATAAGGGGGAGGGGGACAGGTTAAATAAATTCCCTAGAATTTGGTCGGGATTGGTTTCTTGGGGGAATAAACTTAAACCCACTTCTGCGGCAACTTCTGTCTCTACTTGATACACTTCCCCGGCAATTGCCGGCCCCAGGGCCAGCACTAAGTTATCTACACAGCTACCGGAGTTTAATAACTGCTTAACTGCTTTGGGAACTATCCCCTTAGCTGTCCCTCTCCATCCAGAATGAATCGCCACCCCAACACCGGTAGAGCGATCGCCTATTAGTACAGGCGTACAGTCAGCACTGGCTACCCAAATCCCTTGACCGGAAGCATCGGTGATAATTCCATCCGCTTCGACAATTTCCGGGTTAGTAATCCCTTGGGGATTTAATAGGCGATCGCCATGTACCTGTTTGACCCGATAAACTGGTACATTTGCACCTAAAGCAGCCGTAAAAGCTTCCGGGGTTTGGGGGTAATAATGACGGGTAAAAAAGCCGTGGGACCAGTCCTCTAAGAGATTACAGGTAAGATAGGGCAATCCTTGCCATATTTGCCATTGCCACAGAGAAGTCTCGGTTAATCGGACATCGATCGCTACATTGGTCACAGTATAAGCCTCTCTTGTTGCATTAATAGTTAAAGCAGAAAGAAACAAAAATCGGCCAACCATTGTACACTGATCTTCTACTGTGATAGTTAAGACCGTCTGAACAATGGTGCGCTAATTTGCCCAGATGTGAGCCTGGTTCTGGGGAAAATGACACAAGTATTGGTGAATTAAATGCCACTCCCCATCTCCCCACGGATAACTGATTACTGATAACTGATTACTGAACAAAGCCTAACTTTCGGCAAAAATCCTGTTTGTGTCCCCTCTTAGGGATAAAATTTCTACATCTCGACTGCCGAAAAGCATAAGTTTTGTAAAGTAAAATTAAGAAGGGAGACAAATTTAAGATAGCCAACTTATGGAAGTAACTTTTACCGCTGCCGAATCCCTAGAAATTGTTGTTGCTGAACAAACTGTCCCGATTCAGCATTATCTGCGCCAACCGCAAAGATTAGTACAGGCAATCGTTGAGACTAGCTTAACAGAACAATTGTCTGAGAACCAGTTTCGCCTGAAAATGCGTCCCCTCAACTTCTTAGATCTGTACTATTTTCAGCCCACAGTTATTCTCAATGTCTGGGCCACCTCTGGGGGGACGATATTTTTGCAATCAGAAGACTGTCAGATCAAAGGTATTGATTATATTAATGATCGCTTTAGTCTCGATGTTCAAGGCAAACTCGCTCCTGTCGAGAAAAATAATCAAACCTATCTAGCGGGAAAAGCCAATCTTGAGGTGAAAGTCGCCCTGCCACCACCATTATGGTTAACCCCGCGTCCGCTGTTAGAAATCGCCGGCAATAGTCTCTTAAAAGGGGTTTTATTGCGGATTAAACAGCGTTTAATGAGTCAATTGTTGCAAGATTACCAACAATGGGCTAAACAGGACATTATTGCCCAAAATTACCCCGAAACCATTCTCGATCTCTCCCTAGGTTAAATAAAAAAAATATGAGTTGGACAAAAGTATTATCTGTAGATTCCCTTGCTCCCGGCGCTCGTCAAGTGGTAAAAGTGGGGGACAGTTCCATTCTCTTGATTAATAATAACGGTCAATTCCACGCCGTCGGTAATCGTTGTCCTCATCTCAAATTATCGATGACGAAGGGCCAAATTAGCGAGGATGGCGCGATCGTTTGTCCCTGGCATCGTAGTTCCTTTGATCTCTGTAGTGGTGCTGTCAAAGACTGGATTACCTGGCCCCCCGTGGTTAACAAAGCGATGGCGACAGTTTCTCAACCCCAAGCTTTACCCGTTTATCCCCTTCGCATCGAAGACGGCAGCATCTGGATAGACGCATAACTGATCACTGAGGGAGGTTTTTGGGCAACCTAAAGAGTAGTTGCGTTAACCGACAATGGGTTAATCTTTGAGAATGCCAAACGCTACATCGCCGCCGCTTGCTCCTCCCATGCACCGTTTCCCCCGTCAGTGGCTATCCGATATTCGCTCACCCCAGAGAATCCACTGGTTTCGTCGCACTCGCCCCCAATGGCAAGGTTTATCTGTGCTAATTTTGGGGGATATTTTGGCCCTAGGGGCGGCTTGGTTTGGCGCTCGTTATTTTAATCAATTTTTCTCCCCCATCCCTTCCGGATTAGTCTGGTGGAATTGGTTGGGATTGCCTAGTTTATTCTGGATTTTTGCTGGGGCGATCGTATTTTTGTTCGCCCAAAATGGCTTGTATAGTCCTTCTCCAAAAAGCCAAGATTATCTAAAAACTGGTCAATTAATTAGCATTGTTTACCTATGCTCTCTAGTTGTCGGTTATTTTTACGATCCGAAATTGGATCCACCTCGATCGCTTTTTTTCAGCGCTTGGTTTTTTAGTGTTATTCTCGTCTTCGGATTTCGTCTGATCAGTACCCTAATTATCCGACAAATACAGCCAAAAAATAGCAAATTAGCGGTTTTTATTATTGCTCCCGCCGCTAGAATTCATAAATTAGCCTCGATCTTAGAAAAACGCTATCATTATGCCGTGGTTGGGGCGGCCTTGGCTAACGACGCTAACTCACCCATTACTCTAAAAGCGATCGCCGATTCCGGTGCGGTGGAAGTATTGGCCGATGATATTCCCAATACAGACCTAGCGTCAAAATTATACTGGCAATTGCGGCGATCGAGGATTACCCTGCGTCTTCTCCCCTCCAGTCGCGAAATTCTCTATCGTCGCGGTCAACCGGAAATCATCGCCGGCCTACCGACTTTGCGCGTCCAGGCCTCTTTACTTTTAGGATGGGATTATCGGCTCAAAAGAATTATCGATTTTATCGGGGCTTTTTTGGGTGTGATTCTTCTATCACCTCTATTTATTGTTATTGCTCTATTAATAAAATTTTCTTCTCCCGGACCGGTCTTTTTCCGACAGGAGAGGGTGGGTTTACAGGGAAAACCCTTTTTTATGTGGAAGTTTCGCACTATGGTAGTGAATGCCGATCAACTGCAAGAGCAATTAGAAGCAGCTAACGAAAATCAGGATGGAGTTTTATTTAAAATTAAAAACGATCCGCGCATTATTAAAGGTGGTCATTTCCTCAGAAAAACTAGCCTCGATGAATTGCCGCAATTATTTAATGTTTTATTGGGTCAAATGAGTTTAGTCGGTCCGCGACCTTTACCCCTGCGGGATGTGGAAAAATTCGCCCAATGGCATCATATTCGTCATCAAGTTTTACCCGGAATTACCGGACTCTGGCAAATTTCTGGGCGCTCAGACATCGATGATTTTAACGATGCGGCCCGCTTGGATTTGTATTATATCGATAATTGGTCTTTGAATTTAGACCTAGATATTCTAGTGGAAACCGTGCGAATTGTTCTTTTTGGCAAAGGTGCTTATTAATCAATGGAAATGAAGGCAGTAGAAATAATCAGCCCGATCTCTCATTTATGCAAGCTAGTAATTATACTTGTCTCTAAAACTGGTTTCTAGCAAGGCTTTCAAAATAGCTTGACATAAAACCTGATTTAGGGGTTACAAAAGTGAGATGCTCCCGTTTAAAAGTTGAGAACGAAGCAAATCGATCGCCTCTAAATAACTCGGCATTGGTTCATCACCTAACAGACAAGCACTGCGATCCACGCTAATCATATCATCACCCCAAAACACCTGACCCAGAGGAATAGATTTTCCTCGATCTGGTCGCCAATTACTACTAAAATATTTGAGATTAGCGTCCACCACTGCCCCATCAAAAAGATGACCGATACAAAAATAAACATCCTGTAAAATTAGCGTTACGGAGGGGCGATGTAATTGCCCCCGCGAGTTGGGACTACGGGCTTTATAATGACTACGGGGAAAGAGTCCATAGAGATTTTTTAAAGAAGCAGAAATCAGGGGTTTATCCTTTAAATGGGTGCGTTTTAAGGTTCCAATCGTGATCCGACAATCCACTTCTTCGATAATTTTAGGGGCAAACATCGAGGGAAAACGGACAGGAAAAGGGGAAAGATTTGGATATTCTTGCTGGGTTAAACTATCAGCATCAAGAATAGTTATTCCGGGATCAAGAATAGATTTTACCCCCAAAATATCGATAATTTCTCTCAAAGAAATAGCCGAACAAACTCCCTCTACTAAGATAATTTCTGCCGTGGGATTTACCCCTCTCAATCCCCGCAAAACTTGACTTAATACCGGCAGACTAACCGTTACCGGTGGAGGCACAGGATAACCTAAATTAGGTTTAATTAAAATACGTTTAGCTGTGATAGCTGCCCGGGGAGGTTGATAAACAAAATCCGCCATAGCTGAATTTTTTACCCCGGCAGTAATTGAGGATTGGGTAATCATAGAGAGGAAAATAAATCAATGGGAATTAGCCAGATCATTTAGGGAATTTACCTGCTGTAAAGCTTGCCAGATTACCCCAGAATCGGCCCCAGGAAAATGGCTATTTTCACTAATATAACGCTTCCAGGCCTTAGTTCCGGGCTGACCGGCAAAAAGCTGTAGAAGATGTTTGCTGATCTGGTGTAATTTATAACCTTTACTCACCCACTCATCGATGTAGGGAAGCATTTTTTTGATTACTTCTTCCCGGGTAGGAGGAGTAACCGATTCTCCATAAAAATCTCGATCGACTGTGGCAAATAAATAGGGATTATCGTAGGCTGCCCGACCGATCATAACTGCATCTACTAATTGTAAATGTTGTCTAGCCTGTGCTAAATTAATGATACCGCCATTAATTTCAATAAACAAATGGGGAAACTGATTTTTTAGGCGATAAACATCATCGTAACGTAAAGGGGGAACAGTGCGATTTTCCTTGGGACTTAATCCCTGTAACCAAGCTTTGCGCGCATGGATGGTAAAACGTTGACAACCCGCATCTGCGACAATACGGACAAAATTCGCCATATTTTCGTAACTATCCTGATGATCAATGCCAATTCTCTGTTTTACAGTCACGGGAATCGATACAGCTTGATTCATTGCCGATATTCCCCTGGCGACTAATTCCGGGTTAGCCATCAAACAAGCGCCGAAATTGCCCTCTTTTACCCTGGAACTAGGACAACCCACATTGAGATTTACCTCGTCATAACCCATATCTTCGGCTATTTTAGCGCATTCTGCCAAGAGATAGGGATTATCACCCCCTAACTGCAAAGCTAGAGGTTTTTCTGCTAGGGAGAACCCCAGCAACTTATAGCGATCGCCGTGTTTAATCGCCATCGTCGTGATCATTTCCGTGTAGAGAAGGGGACGACGGCTAATTTGTCGCAAAAAATAGCGAAAATGGCGATCGGTATAATCCATCATCGGAGCCACACTTAAAATACTGCCCATCTTTCCCTTGATTTTTTCGCTGATCGGGACATTCTCCGGGGAAACCCAGAGAATAACCAGTCTTCCTCTCAAGATATTTTAGAGCCTTTTGGTAAGTTGACTATCTAAATTACCGGTTAAGACTGCACCGGAGAAAGGAGAAGGGGACTTTTTTAACTTACCTCCGTGGCATATTTGCCCCTTTAATCGTGTCGCGGATGACGATTTTTTGTTCTTTGGAATAACCGGCAAAAGAACGAGTAGCAAGTAACTCGATTTCTACCCCCGTACCTGATCGCAAAGATTCCACGGGTAAGGGTAATTGACCGATATCTAGAATAAATTGATTGCCCTCCTGTCGGATTAAATTAGCAGGCATATCTCCTTCATAGCGAGTGACAAAATCAGTTCTGGGACTGGTTTGCAAGTCGTCTGCTTGCCAACGAGTGACCCGATAACGCAGTTTAAATTTAGTGCCAATTAAATTCGATTGGGAAGCTTTATCTTCGAGAAAAAGCCTTAAATCAGTACCATTTCCTGTAATACCTTTTGCTTCTAATTGGGTGACATCTCGTTCAAAAACAGCATTATAAACGACAAATTCCGTAACATTATTGCGTTTTTGAGTGGTTCCCTCGATCCAGAGTTCACTGGGGACAGTTACCTTCATTTCCTTTTGATCATCGAGGGTTAAAGTAAAACGCTGATTAGCAAACCGGTTAAACTCTTGGGGGGCATTCCAAATTAAAATAAAAGAACGTTCCGATCGATCTAATAAAATCCGATATTGATCATCGATCAGGGAACCGGGGGAAAATAAAGACATTGCCCCGGTGCGAGTTTCCCAACTATTTTTAGATAGAATATAACCCCGTTCTTTTAACTCCGAAAGGGGAACAGTTGCGCTCGGTTGATCGGCAGTTAAAGGGCGATCGATTTGAATTAAAGTTAACTGTCCTAAACGCCCTTCGCGACCGTTACGACCACTATTACCCGTCGCCCCATCGAGACCATCCTGACAGCTAAATTCTCTGGTGGTACAGCTATAATTGGCATCACCCGGCCTACCGCTGCAGGTTTGAATTGTCCAGAAAGGTTGGGAACAGCGACAACCCTTGCCCCCCTGGCCTCCTTGACCCCCAAAACCCCCGGCGCCTCCGGCCGCATTGACCGTTACTTGTCTTAAAAAATCTAAATTAGTGGCATAGAGGGTTAAAGCGCCGCCATTGCCCCCATCACCACCATTACCGCCATTGCCACCGTTACCACCACCGGCCGCCTGGAGATTTCGTGTGACGTTGCTAGGTTGACCGCTACAGTTGCCATCGCTGCCATTGCTGCCATTTTCACCATCGACCCCTTTTTGTCCTGAAATATCGAGTTTTAGGGGAGAACCATCGAGAAAAAGGGTTAAACTGTCACTATTTTTGCCTTGGCTGCCGACTTTGCCAACTTTCCCGCTTTGGCCTTGTTTACCGAAAGTCTGTACATCGGAACCTTGGGCTAACCAAGAACAGCGATCGCCAGTCACCGTGGCGGGCATTAGGTACGGTAAAGGGAGAAAAAAGGTGAATATTAATGATTTAGCCCAAAAATTCATGATTTTAGCGAATTTATCCGCAAAGACTCCGATCAATTCCCTCTTGATGACTTTTAGATTTAGATTTTTGTTTCCCCTCTATCAATAAGGTGCGCTATCATCCTACACTTACTTTGAGAAGGAAACAGCCAATCGCGAGGGTTACGCGCGTGAAAAAAGTATTAGCTATTATCTTGGGTGGCGGGGCCGGAACTCGCCTTTATCCGTTAACGAAACTGCGGGCAAAACCTGCCGTCCCCCTAGCGGGAAAATATCGCTTAATCGATATTCCCGTCAGCAATTGTATTAACTCCCAGATTGACAAAATCTATGTGTTGACGCAATTTAATTCCGCTTCCCTCAATCGTCACCTCAATCGTACCTATAATTTTACGGGTTTTAGTGATGGTTTCGTGGAAGTTTTGGCCGCTCAACAAACCATGGAAAATCCTCAATGGTTCCAAGGCACGGCCGACGCAGTACGACAATATATCTGGACGATGAAGGATTGGGATATCGATGAATATCTAATTCTATCGGGAGATCATCTCTATCGCATGGACTACAGCAAGTTCATCGAACGCCATCGGGAAACTAACGCCGATATCACTTTATCGGTGGTTCCCATCGATGAACGTCGCGCCTCCGCTTTTGGGGTGATGAAAATTAATGATTCGGGGCGAATTGTCGATTTTTATGAGAAACCCAAAGGGGCAGAATTGGAAAGAATGCGGGTAGATACGACGATTTTAGGCTTAAGTCCCGACCAAGCCCGTCAAAGTCCCTACATCGCTTCCATGGGAATTTATGTCTTTAAAAAGAATGTTTTAATCGATCTGCTCGATGCCAATAAAGAACAGACCGATTTCGGTAAGGAAATTATTCCCTCGGCGGCTAAAGACTACAATCTTCAGGCTTATTTATTTAAAGGTTACTGGGAAGATATCGGGACGATTGAAGCTTTTTATGAGTCTAATCTCGCCTTGACCAAACAACCAAATCCCGCCTTTAGTTTCTACGACGAAAAAGCCCCTATCTATACCCGTTCTCGCTATCTGCCACCGACAAAAATGCTCAATTGTACGGTGACAGAATCGATGATTTCTGAAGGTTGTATTCTCAAAGAATGTCGCATCCATCACTCGATTTTAGGTATTCGTAGTCGAGTCGGCAAAGACTGCACAATCGAGGATACAATGCTGATGGGATCGGACTTTTATGAGTCTTTCCCCGAACGGGAAAGTCTCGTCCGAGATGGCAAAGTTCCCATGGGTATCGGCCCTGGTTCGACTATTCGTCGGGCAATTGTGGACAAAAATGCTCGCATTGGTGCCAATGTTTTAATTGTTAACAAAGATCGTGTGGAAGAAGCTAATCGCGAAGATTTAGGTTTCTATGTTCGCAGCGGCATCGTGGTTATTTTCAAAAATGCCACTATTCCTGACGGTACGGTGATTTAATCTATCAGTTATCAGTTATCAGTTTTTTTAGTTATCAGCTTTTCCCTTTTTCTAGTTATTATCGCCTGGATCTAGCCCCAGACTGATAGGTGCATCTCACATTTGCAGAAATACCAACAATCAGGGTGAGCGCATCTCGAACGCTATTGACAATGGGCCAATTTTGTGATCCGCCTGGGCATTTCAAGTGATACTTGGACTTCCCCCCAAGAAAAGTAATGAAACCCTTACCCCAAGGTCGTCTTGGCGATTGATCGACTAGCCATTACTGGCTACAATCGACTCTGAAGCTTAACTGGAGAGTGTTTTGAGTGATCCCACCTATGCTTTCATTATCCAGCGATCGCTGGCTCCAGTCAAGACCTGCCATGGACACAGAACAAATAAACTGATACCTAAAAACCTTGCTTAGCAAGGTTTTTAGTTTTTTAAGTACAAATGTAAAAAAAGTTCAGTGATACCAGTCAATCAGAATAGTTACGAACTCGACCCATTGACCCATTGGGAGCATCTCATTTATGCAAGTGAGTAATTATATTTATCCATAAAACTGGTTTCTAGCAAGGCTTTCAAAATAGCTTGACATAAAAACCTGATTTAGGGGTTACAAAAGTGAGATGCTCCCGACCCATTTGGTCGATTGTTGCTTAACAATTGAGATGGCAAATTCTCCTCAAATATGTCTGAATCGTGGGTAGGCAACCCAGACAAAGTTCATTTTGTCAAGGATTGTTAAGATGCGCTTACCCGGTGCGGAAAGTGGGATAAGAAACGTGGATAGATACCTGTTAGGAATGCCAAGAACTTCAGCCATCGGGCGATAGACAGCTTCAATGAAAACGCTAATCTGCTTAACCCGAACTCAAGTTAATTACCACTTTCTTGCAGGGAATATAAATATGCTGTTAACTCTCAATAACATCAAGAAAAACTATCAGAAAAATAATCAATTTGTAAGAGAAGAAACTAATTTGTTAAAAAGACTAAGTCGAGGAGAACAGAAAGCTTTTTGGTCTCTTTGGTTGCCACATCAAGACTACCTCTACTTCCGTTGTATAACTTGGATGGGAGGCAACTGCAAAGATGGAGAAGAAGCACTGAGTCGAGCCCTTATCAAAGCTTATGAAAAAATGCCAATTCATGCTGAGAAAATTACTAATCCTAAAGCTTGGCTGACTCGCATGACTCACAATATTTGTGTAGATATTTATCGAGAACGCCAGCGCCAAGTCAGCAATGTGGAAGATATTGAAACTGTCTCAGAAAATGAAAATTCAACTTCAATGTTAAGCTGGCAAACTCCTGATTCTCTGATGCTTCAAGAAGAAATGGAAGAACAGATCCGCCAGGCTATTGAGCTTCTTCCATCAAGGCTGCAAGAACCATTTATCCTACGGTTTTATCAAGAGATGTCCTATCCAGAAATTGCCGAAAAACTGGTTATTTCTAATAGCAATGTTCGCAAGCGCATCCAACAGGCGCGAGAGGCATTACAGCGACAATTGGGCGAATATCTCTAGTGGACATTTAGTAGGGGCAATCCCCCCGTGGTTGCCCCACAATTGCCATTTCAATTTGGGTGTTTTTGAGATAGCGAGTTTTTGGTGTAGGTGGTTACCGCGTATCAATTATATTTGTTCGTCGAAGAAAATTTCAATGTTTTTGGTTCGCCATGTGGCAATACCTGTACCGAAGAAATCTTGATCCTCCGTCCAAATTGGACAGCCGAAAGCAAGGGCTAATGCAACAATTGACCAATCTTTCTCATCTCGCTCACAGATACGGTTTAAAGCTTTTTGTTTAAAACCTCCATAAACATCCTCTCCTATTTCAGTGACAAGCTGTTTAAGATCGTTCAGAGTATCCAAAGCCTCTTGCTTTTGGGCGGAATTTATGTGGCGTTTTCGAGCGATATTGGGGAGATGAAAAGCGACTTCACGATAACAAGCTTGTGGGGTACAAAAAAGTATCTTATCCCTATGTTCAGCAATTAGGGAAAATGTCTTTATTCCTAAAACTGCGCGAATAAGAATATTCGCATCGACAACAATAATTTTTGGTTTTTTTATCATAAATTGCTCTGTTTTCTCAACTCCTGAAAATCAGTGGCAATATCATCTTCAGTAAGTCCTTTTTCAGCCAGCATATTACTGAGTTTAGTGACAGCTTGGCGTAAAGACTCTAGATCTTTTTTCTGAGATTGAGATTGAGCGGGAATATAATAACCAATCGTTTCCCCATGATTTGTCAAAGCAATGGGTTCTTGATTTTCCCTCGTGTACTTATACAGATGATCTCTAAACTCACGGATTCCGACTGATTGAATCGCTGACATAAATTTTACCTTTTTGTGTACACATAGATACACAATAGCATAAAACCCCGTAATATCAACGCCTTATCGATCTTGTTAGCGCCAAAACTCTCTAAGATAATGCGATCGCTTCTTTTTCTAATTGAAGGGCTAAAATAGATTAAACGCCCAAATAACACCAGCCAGAAAGCCCATGCAAGTTACCTTCGAGCTACCTGATGAAGTTGTCACTCAGCTTCAGCCCTTTGAAGATAAGCTACCGCAAATCCTAGGGTTAGGGCTGCGAGAATTTAAGGCTATTGCTCAAGAAGGGTTTTCGGGAATGGCTGAAGTTTTGGAATTTTTGGCAAGTCTTCCCAATCCTGAAGCTATTATTGCCTTACGTCCCTCCAAAACCTTACAAGCTCAATTATCTATGCTCCTAGAGAAAAATCGCACAGGGGATTTGACTCCCGACGAGGAACAGCTATGGCAACATTATCAATATTTAGAGCATATTGTCAGAATGGCAAAAGCTAGGGCATTTTTGAAGCTTAACGACTCTCAAATCCCATGAGCAAAACCTATATTCCTGTTGTGCTACGAAGACAGGTTTATGAACGAGCCAAGGGGTGTTGTGAATATTGTTTGATTCCTGATGTGGCTACCTTTGCGCCCCATGAAATTGACCATATTATTGCCAAAAAACATGGTGGACGAACTGAAGCGGAAAATTTAGCCCTATCCTGTACTCTGTGTAACAAGTACAAAGGGAGCGATCCAGCTTCTGTCGATCCAGAAACGGGATAAATCATCCCATTGTACCATCCTCGTTTAAATCAATGGAATGAGCATTTTCGCCTGAGTGGGGCTGAATTTACCCCTTTAACCGCTATTGGTCGGGTTACGGTTCGATTATTACAGTTGAACCGTAAAGACAGAGTTGAGGAACGTCAGCTATTGCTAGAGGCGGGAATAATTGAGCGATCGCCTTTTGGATAATTTTTGCGATCGCCTTTTTGGTGGCTTCGCTGTCTCATCAGGGAGGCGGAAACGGCTACAAGTCAGATGACAAGAGGGTTTTAGGCTTTGAAGGGGGGTTGATGGGGTGAGCCGAGGGAGAAAAAAATTCACAAATGGGGGTGTGGGATCGTCTTAAGGGTGTAGAGAAAACAAATCTCAAAGTTGGAGCTAATCAAATGACTTACTACGTTGACTTTAACAACCAAACCGATCGCACTTGGACTATGGTAGTCTATCAAACCATACCTGCTTCAATAGGCTTAGATAGTGTCGCTTGGAAAAAAACGACAGTCCCGAAATCGGGCGAATCCGGGGTTGAATGGGAGATTGACTATCTTGTAGCTCTCGCTAATTACAAACAATCTACAGGAGTAGGTGTTTATAAAGCAGCCCAAAAGCTAAACGCATCATTAGGAAGTAAGTGGAAGGTTGTTTTCCAAGATGGTGTTCAGCAGCTTGAACCTGATGGCAGTGCAGAGCCTGGGTTTATTGTAATTAAGAATGATTCCGGAAATCAAGCCGATATTGGTATCGGTATGTCTGGCGAATCATCAGTTTACAAACGAGACGTTCTCAGTGGTAGTGCTGCTCAGTTTCAAGTGACTCCTACATATTACGTAGGTCTATTTAATGATTTGATTTACGGAACAGTAATATCCAGTAATGTAATAGTGGGTCCGTTGCCACTTGTTTTTCCTAGTGGAAACAATAAAGCTGTTCTCACTGCTTCACTAGATGGTTCGAAAATCAAACTAGGGCTTAAATATGAGACTGCTTTGGTTGCTGACTATCAAGAAGTTCAAGCATTTTCTAAAACAATCGGATCTTCAAAATGGTAATCCATCAGGACACTATACACAAGTGTATGTCACTGTAGCACAGGGACTTATAGCGACATAGGTGTGTTTTCATGTGGTGATTTTACACATAATGATTTGCCAGTAAATGCAGCTTACTACAATATAAGTGCCAAATATGATGGTGATGGGCAAACGTACAGTTTTCCTGGTGTAAAATGTGTACACAGTGGCAAAACGAGTGATTTTAAAAAGCCGTAGCCTCGTGGTGCGATCACCTGCTCTTGTAGCCTAATTTTGTAGGGTGCGTTAACAAAGTGTAACGCACCTTTTCAACATTGTGCTTTTGCTGTGTGGCGGCGACAGGATATTGAAGCGGCGCAAGCTTATGGGAAGGAGCATCTAAGTCATCGGTAAATACAGAACATTTAACCAAGTTGAAGAAGAATACTACCGCGAACATCCAGAAGAAATTGACAATTTTTTAACTGTCACCTTTGAGGAATATGCCAAGGACAATGATACAGGTGCTTTATTGTCCGCCTTGTCAATGAGATGCACCCAAGTCTGATGGCTTGCCGCTAATTACTTCCCGATTCGCCGGCTGATTACCTAGAAAATTCCCCTGAAACCCTATACTTTTGAGAGGATGTTTGAAAATCAGAAAAATTTCTATATTTTTGGGTCTGATTCTAGGTTTTCAATTAACCTTAAATTAAAAGCCTAGGGCTTAGATAGAAGCCATTCAGGAGACAAGGATATTTATGAAAGCCAAAATTGCGATCGCTTGTCAGGGAGGCGGCAGTCAAACTGCTTTTACTGCCGGTGCATTAAAAGCATTATTTGACAATAAAGTGCAAGATTACTTTAATATTGTCAGTCTCAGTGGTACTTCTGGCGGTGCTATCTGTGCATTTTTCATCTGGTATGCTCTCGAAAAAGGTGATAGCGTCGTTTGGAAAAGAATGATTGATTTTTGGGAAGATAATAGCGCTCAAACTCCCCAAGAACAACTATTTAATGACTCAGCCATTAAAACCGTAGAATTAGCCAGCAAAGGATTAATTCCCCAGTATAATCTCAGTCCTTCCTCTCCGATTACTAAAACCTTATTTTCCATAGCTACCTACGGTTTACGCAGTCGCTTTACCAACTTTGATCAGTTACTAAGAGCGCATATTGATTTCTCGGAATTAGCCACTTGGGGAGCTAAACCGGAACCACCAATTTTATTAATGGGGGCCTGTAATGTCCTGACAGGAAAATTAAGTAAATTTAACTCGCGCCAAGAAGCGGTTAAAATTGAACATATCCTAGCTTCTGCTTGTGTTCCTAACATTTTTCCTGCTGTCACCATTGAAACTATGGCCTACTGGGATGGACTATTTTCTGATAATCCCCCCATCCGTTCTTTAATTCGCCGTGAATTTGTTGGAGTCGAAAATATTCCCGATGAAATTTGGGTAATTAAAATTAATCCCACCTCTAGAGATAAGATCCCCGTGCAATCCGATGATATTGCTGATCGCCGCAATGAATTAGAAGGCAATGTTTCCCTATTTCAAGGTCTCGATCAGATTGAGTTGATCAATCAATTATTTCTCAAAGGAGCCTTTAAAGAGGAATACTTGCGCGAGATCGGATTAACAGAACCATTTAAAATTCCTAAATCTTTCCCGGAAGATACTGATCGAGATTACCATATTCCTATGATCGAAATGTCGGCGGAATTAGCCAATAGTCTCAACTATGAAAGTAAACTCGATCGCTCTCCTGCCAATATCCAGCGTCTGATTGCTGACGGGGAAAAACAGGGAAAACAGTTTCTAGAACATCGACTAAAAGCTATGGGTTTAAGATAATTTTTGAGGTTTCAAAAACGGCAAAAATAAGGATTAAATGGCATAAAATCTGTAAATATACCATTTATAGCGGTTTTAACAGAAGTGAGTCCCGATTGAAACGCTGAAACGCCTATCTATCAAGGGATTTACTATACCTCATTAGACTGAAAACCGCTATAATTGATTATTATTCATTCTTAATTCTCCTGACTACTGACTACTGGCTACTGGCTACGGACTCCTAACCCTAACAACAATTTTTGATTTTTATAAGAGGTCTAATAATCACTGATTTTCATTGACTAATACCCGTCCGGATAGATCGTAAATCATAATATCCCATTGCCCATTTTTTGCCGCTTCAAAAGCCACTTTAGAACCATCGGCACTGATGATCGGATTGCGTACTTCTGCGAGGATATCGGGAGCAATTTCCCTTCTCTGTTGAGTTTGTCGATCGTACAGATAAATAGCCGTTTTTCCCTGACGACTAGCAGTAAAAACGATATAACGACCATCTTCACTAATGGAAGGACTAGAAGCGATCTGATCGAGAGAATTTAGTCCGGGTAAAGGCAATAAACGGCGATCGATGGCATCAAAAAGATAGATAGCTTGGGAACCATTGCGATCGGAAGCAAAAACTAGATAGCGAGAGGCAAGATAGGGAGTTAATTCACTAGCAGCACTATTTAAACTTCTCCCCCCTCGATCGAAAGGAAAAGACAATAAACTGGGATAACCCGCACATCCAGTTAACAAACTAATTACAGCAACAAGACTAACAAAAAAATAACGTTTCACGGTTTGGGACTTTCAACGGGACTGCCATCGGGAAGATCTAACTCGATATTCGGACCGCGATCGAGAACCTCCACATCCCATTGTCCCCGACGAGCGGACTCAAAGACAAGATAACGACCATCGGGACTAAGACGGGGATTTCGCAACCAACCGCGATAATTTTGACTCAATAACTCAGAACGATCGGTAATGCGATCATATAAAGCGATGACGGGACGACCTTCAATAATCACCACATAAGCCAGATAACGCCCCGTTTGGCTTAAACTGGGGCTATCGGTAATTTCTTGACCCGTATATAATCCCCCTAGGGACTGATATTGCTTTGTCTGCAAATCATAAAGCAGCATCTGATTACTACCGCGACGATTAGACAGCAAAGCAATCCAACGACCATCACCACTCAGGGCAGGTTTTTCGTCATTATAGCGACTATTGAGGGTTCCTGTAGATAAACTGGGGTTATTGAGATTACAACCGCCTATAACCCCTAAAAACAAGCAGATAAACAGTAAAAAGGGAGGTTTGGTCATCGGACCTACTCCTTAATAATCAAACCTAGTCGGATGATCATTACTCGACTCCCGTTCACTATTATCCGGTCTCTGCCAATCTTCTCGATCGCTCGTATCGCTAGGATCGATCGGTTGATAATCGACGTATTCCCCTTTAAATGGCGGATCATCCTCAATTACTGGGCGAGGACGACGTTTTTGGCTAGTGCGGGGCGGTTTACTGCTCGTCTCTTCACTAGCGGGACGACGACGGGGACGGGAACTGGTTTCTTCCCAATCATCACCGCTACGGCGCTGATCATAAACATCTCGATCGCTAGTGGGGGAACTATTGCGGGGACGACGATTACTGGTTTTGCGATTGCCGGTATCGGCCGGCCGACGGGTGCGGGTGCTGCGGGGTTCCTCCTCCTGATAACTAGAAGTGCGGGAAGATCGGGGATCATCGTAACCGCGTAAACGGGGATTATCTTCGTAACGTTCCTCCGGTTCGTAGGTGTCGAGGGGTTCCAATTCGGCCCGATATTCCCGACTCACAGGACGTTCATCCACAAAAGACGTGCCGCGGCGGGCCTGTTCTGTGGTTAAACCCCGCAATTTTACCGTCTCGAAGGCAAAAAACACCGCTGCCCCAGTCAGCAAAAATTGTCCGAATTGCAAAATCGGATCCAGTCGCCACCCTTGAAAAAGTAGAATTAAACCGCACAGTAAACCAACGGCGGCAAAAAATATATCATGATCCCTGGAAAGTTCCGGCCGCACCGAGCGCAGGAAGTATAACCCGGCTCCGGCCACTGCCAGAAAAATTCCTAAGATACTGGCCGAATTCAGCCCAAAATTGACCATCTTTATCTCCCTTCTCGGTGCTTAAATTCAAGAATCGAGTCTTTATCTATATCTATAGCCGTCAGCTTTCAGAAGCAATCCTGCTGTTTTTAACTCAAGGAGTCGAGCTATATTCTAACCCCGAAGTCTAGCACTATATCTATCATCCTCGATTCTAACTTACTCGATCGAGCCTAGTTTAAACAACCATTGTTGGGGAAGTGGGGAGATTTTATCAGTGATCAGTGAACAGTAAACAGTAATCAGTGAGGGAGCATCTCATTTATGCAAGTGAGTAATTATAAGTACCTGGACAAAAATAAACAGTGCTATGTAACGAAATGTTAAACACCCGAACCCCTTGCCCAGAAGTCATAGATACAGCAATTTACAAAACTTAACATAGTTAACTTTATTTATGTCCGACTACTTACTTGTCCCTAAAACTGGTTTCTAGCAAGGCTTTCAAAATCCCTTGACATAAAACCTGATTTAGGGGTTACAAAGGTGAGATGCTCCCAATCAGTGAACTGAAAACTCACATCTGATCTCTGATCACTGATCACTGAAAAGGCTGATGGCTGAGATTTTAACAAAGTCTTTAGGAATTACCCATTGACAGGATTGACCAAGTGTGATATGGGTTTTGGGCATTTTAACGTGATTTCTTGATGATTTTTGAGCGATCGCTATCGTTGGAGTTAATCGCCGCAAGTCTGAAAGGAGGGATTTTCATTGATGCAGCTCATGGTGAATTTGTCAAGTGCGTAAGTACCAACCTAAGTAAGATCAGACAGAAATTTTTCTGTCATATCATAAAATTAACTTAACCTAGGCAAGAGGGAATTAGCATAGAATGTGAGTATAATCCAGACTAAATATATAGTCTGTTTGTATTAATAGTCCATTCAATCCATAAAATAAGGTGTGAGGATTGACCCATGTCAAAACTATTCAAGAATTTAGTAAAGGTAACTCCTTTAGTATTAGGTGCTTCCGTAGCGGCTGCTGGCAGCGCAGTGGCTCAAACTATGCCGGGTACACCTCAACTTAAAATTGATCCGGCTGCGCAACAACAACTCGATCGCATTCAGCGCGCCCAAAATAGTCAGCAGATTAATACGGGTGTCTATCAGGGTTCCATGTCCCAGGTGACTAGCGTTAACCAACTGCGGGACGTATCTCCTACCGCTTGGGCCTACGAAGCATTAAGAAGCCTTGTGGAACGTTACGGTTGTATCGTTGGTTATCCCGACCGTACCTTCCGTGGTGATCGGGCCACCACTCGTTGGGAATTTGCCGCCGGTTTAAACGCTTGTTTAAACGTCATGGAACGTTTAATTCAAGATGGTGTCGGTGTACTCAGGGAAGATATCGATAAATTAAAACGTCTTGTTCAAGAATTTGAAAGCGAACTAGCAGCTTTAGGGGCTAGAGTAGATAACCTAGAACAGCGCGTTGCTTTCTTGGAAAATAATCAATTTTCTACCACCACCAAACTTAGAGGCGAGGTAATCTTCAGTATCGCCGATGGGTTTGGCGGTCGGTCTGATGTCACGAATACTAACGGAACTGTCTCTCCTGGTGGTACACCTGGTGGCGCGCAGGCTGTATTCAACAATCGGGTTCGTCTCAACTTTGAAACCAGCTTCACGGGTAAAGATATGTTAAGAACCCGTTTACAAGCGGGTAACTTTAACAGCACCTTCAACCAGAGTGGTCCGACGGGAACCAACATGAGCCGTCTGGCATACGATAACGGCCGGGACAACGATGTCACCATCGATGACTTGTTCTACCGCGCTCCCATCGGAACTCCCTTCGGTAACATCACCTTTTGGGTTGGTGCTAACGAGTTAAACCTAGATGACGTTTTCATCACTGCTAACCCCTTCCTCGCCGATAGCGGTACAGGTGCTTTATCTCGCGGTCAACGCTACAATAACATCGTCTTCCGTGGTCCCGATGGTGTTGGTGCGGCGGTCAGATTTAAGATCGGGGATGTTTTCCAAGTCACAGGAACCTACCTAGCTAGTGGTGGCACTAATGGTGCGAGCAATCCTAATGAGGGTAGCGGTTTATTTAATGGTTCCTACAGTGCGGGTGCTCAGGTTGGTTTCTCCTTCATCAAATTTGCCGATATTAACTTCGTCTATGTTCGCAGTTATCAAACTGCGGCTAGTATGAGTTCTGGTTTATTCGGTAACGTCAGCAGCCCTCTGACTGAGCGTCCCTTCGGTAACGTCGGTACTACTGCTGACCGTTTTGGTCTTCAAGCGAGCGCCCAAGTTATACCTGGAGTCTTAAATATAGCGGCCTGGGGGGGTTATGCCAATGCTTCGGCCACTGGTGTTAACAATGCGATCGGAGATGATAACACTAGCATCTGGTCTTGGAACCTTAATCTATCTGTCCTCGATCTCTTTGCCGAAGGTGCAGCCCTTTCTTTAGGTGGTGGTCAAGTACCCCGTTCCGACAAGGAAAGTGGCACTTCCTACATGGTGGAAGCTCAGTATAAGTTCCCAGTCACCAAAAACATCCTGATTACCCCCGGTGCCTATGCGATCTTCAACCCTAACAACAGCAGTAACGATACTGTCTATGTTGGTGTTCTCCGGACAACTTTCCGCTTCTAAGCTGAGTTGACGGACTCGAAAAAACGGTGGGATTTGTAGATCTCACCGTTTTTTTACATTTAACTTTTCACTGTGTCCCACGGTACGTTTCCAGCTAAACGCTTCTTGTACTTGTTGCGCGCGACTTTTTACCCGGCCAAGCTTTTCTGGTCGGAACCCCCTAAGCCGAGTTTTCAAGGTGCTGCACCGTCCACTTGGTTTTCGAGACTGGCCTTTTAATTCTAACGTAAAGCCAACCTAGAACGGCGGGGTTTCAGACCCAAAATTTCCGATGAGAAGATGATCGGAGCGTACCAAACGCTGCTATATTTAGTTCGCCTATTTAGTTGCTTATCTATGCACTCTCTGTCTTTCCCCCGTCGCACTAAAATTGTGGCCACGATTGGCCCAGCCTCGCAAAATAAGGAAACATTACGTCAGATGATCAAGGCGGGGGCGACGACATTTAGATTAAACTTTTCCCATGGCGATCACGATTACCATCGTCACAGCATTAACCTGATCCGTCAGTTAGCCTTTGAACTCAATCAACCCATTGGTATCCTTCAGGATCTACAGGGGCCAAAAATTCGCTTGGGCAAATTTGCCTGTGGTTCGATTACCCTGAAACCGGGGGAACCCTTTATCCTTACTTCTAGGGATGTGGAATGTAATCAGGAAATAAGTTCCATTAGCTATCCCTCTCTGGCCCAAGAAGTCCCCGAAGGTTCCAGAATTCTCCTCGATGATGGTAAAGTCGAAATGCGGGTGGAATCAGTGGATCGTCTGAAAGGTGATCTTTCCTGTCGCGTGGTGGTTGGGGGTGTCTTATCCAGTAATAAAGGGGTAAATTTTCCCAACGTCTATCTGTCGGTGAAAGCTTTAACCGATAAGGACAAAAAGGATTTAATGTTCGGACTGCTGTGGGATGTGGATTGGATCGCCCTTAGTTTTGTGCGTAATCCCCAAGATATCCTCGAAATTAAAGAATTAATCGCCAGTGCGGGTAAATCTATCCCCGTAATCGCTAAAATTGAAAAACACGAAGCGATCGAGGAAATGGAAGAAATTTTATCCCTCTGTGATGGTGTTATGGTGGCTAGGGGAGATTTAGGAGTAGAATTACCAGCCGAAGACGTGCCAATCCTGCAAAAACGCCTGATTAACACCGCTAATCAGCTAGGCATCCCGATTATCACCGCCACTCAAATGCTTGACAGTATGGCCAGTAATCCTCGTCCCACCCGCGCCGAGGTTTCGGACGTAGCTAATGCGATTTTAGATGGCACTGATGCGGTCATGCTTTCCAATGAAACGGCTGTGGGTCATTATCCCATCGAAGCAGTGGCAACCATGGCCCGCATTGCCGAAAGGATCGAACGGGAACAGATCAATAGTGCCGCTCGCTCTAACAATAAACAATCGATTCCTAACGCTATTTCCTCGGCAGTTAGTCAAATTGCCGAACAATTGGGGGCAGCGGCAATTATTACCCTGACAAAAACTGGCTCCACTGCCCGTAATGTCTCCCGATTTCGCCCCAAAACCCCGATTTTAGCCGTTACTCCCCATCGGGAAGTGGCACAGCAGTTACAGCTAGTTTGGGGCGTAAAACCGATGTTATTGCTCGATTTACCCTCCACCAGCCAAACTTTTCAAGTGGCGATGAATCTTGCCCAGGAAAATAACCTCCTAGCGGATGGTGATTTAGTGGTGATGACGGCGGGAACTCTGCAAGGGGTGGCCGGTTCCACAGATTTAATTAAGGTGGAAGTGGTAAAATCCCTTTTGGGTAAAGGTACGGGTATCGGCCAAGGTGTGGCTAGTGGCCGGGCGCGAGTGGCCCATAATGCCCGAGAAGTGGGTAGTTTTAGTAGTGGGGAGATTTTAGTTGTTCCCACCACCAGCGCCGAATATGTGGATATGATGCGGAAAGCTGGCGGAATTATCACCGAAGATAATGCCATGAACAATCACGCCGCTACTATCGGTTTAAAATTGGGCATTCCTGTCATTGTCGGGGTTAAAAATGCCACGAAAATTATCCGCGAAGGGGTAATCATTAGTCTCGATGCTCAACGGGGTTTAATTTATTCTGGTATTGGTAATAGCGCGGCAACTATGAAAAACTGAGTCGGTTATCAGGGGATAGGGGATAGGGGATAGGGATTAGGGAAATGGGGAAATTCAACTAATATCCCAAAACCCCAACACCCTAAAACGCCAAAACGCCAAAACCCCAACCCCCAACCCCCAACCCCCAACCCCCCACACCC